>JAEEGL014981022.1_pt1 | contig 28720 bp, 27 predicted proteins | sample 9134231 | NCBI WGS metagenome assembly JAEEGL01 (sample SAMN16246548, study PRJNA631951) | gut metagenome | biome: gut microbiome; feature: rumen; material: fiber-attached | host: Bos | place: Iran: Karaj | collected 2018-10 | reverse complement strand
TTGATGGATTTAAAGCAAAATCTAATACAGTTATTGATTGTGAAGGAAATATATTACTTGATAATGTAGGTACTGGTGTTTTTGATGATGGGGTAAAGACAACAGCTGCTGCATCTTCTTCATTTAGTAAAAAATGTATTAATATTAAATATAATGGTGGTTCTGGAGTTAGCGGCTCTATGGATGATACATTATATTGTTATGGTGAAAAGAAATTATTATCAGAAAATAAATTTTTAAAAACTGGTTATGGTTTTAAAAAATGGGATGGTCTTGGTAAAACATGGAATGATCAAGAAGAACTTCCTTTAATAAATGATAGTAATGAAAGTGATGCTAAATTAGTAGATTTTAAAGTAAGTAGAGATTCATGTGAAAAAACTAATATAGTAAAAGAACTTAATGCTGTTTGGGAAGCAAAGAGTTTTAAAGTTAAACTTGTATCTGATTATAAAGGACATAAATCTGATTTAAAAATAAATGAAATAACAGTAACTTATGATGGAACATATTCTGAGTTACCAACACCAAATATTAAAGGATATAAATTTGTTGGATGGTATACTGAAGAAAGTAATGGAACTATAGTAAATAAAACTGATAAAGTTAAAATATTAAATGATATTACTCTATATGCTAGATATGATATTAATGGATATGTTGTTAGTTATAATGCTAATGGTGGAAGTGGAACAATGCAAGAACAAGAATGTTTATTTGGTGTTACTTGTAAATTAGCAAATAATAAATTTAGTAATAATTGTCACGATTTTATTGGATGGAAACTTGATAATAAGGGTGATTTAATATCAGAAGGTTCAATTATAAATAATACTGATAGTAATGTTCTAAATTATTATGCTCAATGGAAACCAAAAACAATTGAGACTGAGTTTGAAAAAGAAGTTCAATCTGTAACAATACAATGTTCTGGAACATATTTATTAGAAGTATGGGGAGGACAAGGGGGTAATCCTGCATCAGCCATTAGTCAGGATGGTCACTGGTCTGCTCATGAAGGTGGTTTAGGTGGTTATTCTAGGGGTAAAAAATATTTAACTGAAGGAACAAAATTATATATTGTAGTTGGAGGACAAGGCTTTAGTCCAAAATTAACTGCTGTTGGCTTTGGTTATATTGATGATTCTGGTGGCGGTGGCTATAATGGAGGAGGACTTGCTGATAATTATAACGGTTCTCCTGGTGGAGGAGGAGGAGCAACACATATTGCTCTTAGTCCTGGAACTTTAGCTGAACTAGAAAATAAAAAGACTGATATATTAATTGTCGCTGGAGGCGGCGGCGGTGGTGCTCAGTCTGTTGGTGGATCAGGTGGTGGAGCAACTGGTTCCTGTCCTGGTGGTGGATGTGCTGGCTCTGGTACTCAAACTAATCCTGGTTCAAACACTTGCATGAATTCACATTATAGTGGTAAATTTGGCCGTGGAGGCGATAGTACATATTATAATGGTGCTGGAGGCGGTGGCTACTACGGTGGTGGAGGTGCTTGCAATACTTATAGTTATAGTGGCGGCGGTGGCTCTGGTTACATTGGTGGTGTAATTGATGGATATATGGAAACTGGTGTTAGAAAGAGTCATGGACTTGCTAAAATTACTCTTGTTGAATAAATAATAATTGTAGTATTAGATGAAAATCTAATACTTTTTTATTAAATTATGAAATGTACTTAAATTTGATTTTATGATATACTTAATCAAGGTGATTAATATGACACTTGCAATTATTTTATTTATACTTACATATATATTTATTTTTATTTTTTCTGATCATAAACATATAGTAAGTTTAATTAGTGCTTTATTATTTATTATTTTTGGTTTATTACCAGTTAGAGAAATAATACCTAGTATAGATTTTAATGTATTATTAATGATTCTTGGTACAATGGGAACTGTTAATTTATTTATAGATAGTAAAATGCCTAATAAGATATCAGATTATATTATAAATGTTTCTCCTAATGTTAAATGGATGAGTACATTACTAGCTATTACTTCTGCTGTTGTAAGTGCATTTATAGATAATGTAGCTACTGTACTTATGATAGCTCCAGTAGCACTTGCTATATCTAAGAAGCTTAAGATATCTCCTGTACCTTCATTAATTGCTATATCTATTTTTTCTAATTTAGAAGGTGCTGCTACATTAGTAGGGGATACTACATCTATTTTACTTGCTGGTGCTGCTAAAATGAATTTTTTAGATTTCTTCTTTTATAAAGGAAAGATAGGTTTATTTTTTATAATTCAAATTGGAACTTTATTTAGTGCTTTATTTTTATTATATAAGTTTAGAAAAGATAGAAAGAGAATTACTAGTGAAAATAAAACTATTGTTAAAGATAAATTTCCAACATATTTGCTTTCTTTAACAATTATTTCATTAATATTAGCATCTTTTATTCCTAACAAACCAGCTCTTACTAATGGTATTATTTGTATTAGTTTTTATTTAATTGGGTTATGTAGAGATTTAATTAGAGATAAAGATATTAGAATTATTAAGAATCAATTAATGATTATAGATTATCAAACTTTATTACTGTTAACAGGATTATTTATAGTAATAGGTGGTATTAAATACATGGGTGTTATTGATGCTCTTAGTAATGTATTTTATAATTCATCTTCTAATGTATTTGTTTTATATACGATACTTGTATTCTTTTCATGTATTATAAGTGCATTTATAGATAATATTCCTTATGTAGCTACTATGTTACCAGTTGTTAGTGCTTTATCTATTAAACTTGGAATAGATCCAACTATTTTATATTATGGTCTTATTATTGGAGCAACACTTGGTGGTAATTTAACACCTGTTGGTGCTTCTGCTAATATAGCATCTATTGGTATATTAAATAAAAATGGTTACAAAGTTTCATTAAAGGAATATTTATCATATAGTGTACCAATTACTTTAATTGCAGTTCTTTCTGGATATGTAATTGTTATATTTGAGTTTATTATTTGATAAATTATTACTTTTGTGATAAAATATCTCTCCATAACAAGAGGGGTTATATGGAAAAAATTATTTTTGATGACAATTTAATGTTTAAAAAAATATCTAGTGGTAAGAATGGTACTTGTTATTTAACAACTGATAAAGTTGCTTTTAAAAATAGTTTAAATTTAAAAATAGAAATATTAGAAAAATTATCTAATATTTACACTAATTTTTTTATTTTTCCAAAGAAACTTGTTTATTCTAAGGATAATATTTTAATTGGTTATATTATGGATTATGTAGATGGAGTAACTATTAAGAATTTGAATAGGTCTTTTGATATGAGTAAATATTTAAATGATATTAAAAGACTTGAATATGAAATATCTATGATTACTTTATATAATGTTAGCATTATTGATGCTGGAATTAATAATGTTATTTTTGATAATAACGATAATATCAAGATAATTGATACTGATTTTTATAATGTAAGTAAGAAGTATTGTAATACTTTTATACAAAATGAACATGCTTTATCATATACTCTTTTATATCCTTTTATAGATATTTATGATTATAAATTTAGTAATGATAGTTTAAATAAATATTTAAATTATTTAAAAGATAATAGAATAAAAATATCTAGTTTTATTGAAGAAGTAAATGATAAGCTTGTTAAAAATGATTTATATAGTGATGATGCTTATATATATAAAAGAAATATAAGATTATTATAGGTGATTATTATGGATAAGATAAATGTAAATGATAAAAGTTTAAAAGATATATATTTATCTGAAGGAATGTATGGAAAGTGCTTTATTACTTTAGATGGTAAAAGTGTTTATAAGGAGTTTTTTAAAAAAAATAGTAGTTGTTTTGATTCTAAAGAAGATAGTAGTGTTTTTATATTTCCTAAGATACTTGTTTGTAATTATAAAGGAGAACTAACTGGTTATTTAATGGATTATGTTAAGGGTAGTTCTTTTGTTAATATGGATGATAATTTTGATTTAAATGTTTTGTTAGATAATTTAAAACTAATTGAAAATGAAATATTAAATCAATCTATTAATTATATGAGTATAGTTGATTTACATTTAGGTAATATTATGATTGATGAAAATAATAAATTTAAAATTATAGATACTGATTCATATTATTATAGACCTGAAGCTAGTGCTTCTAATGTATACGAAGATAATATGTCTCATTTTTCTAATACTATAATTAATGGTGTATTATTTGAAATAAATAATAATACTAATATAAAGTTTAAAAATAGATTACTTAATAATGAAAGAATGGAGTGTTATTTAGGTATTCTAAAGCCATCTATTTTTATAGAAAATGTATTAATAGAATTAAGTGATAATTATAATGACGAATTAAATAATATTGATTCTTTAAGGAGTAATTTGACTAGAATACTAAGAAAACATTGATTTTTTTAGTGTTTTGTGGTATAATATAGAGCGATTTGTTAAAGAGAGGTTGTTATGGAAAATATGGAAAAAGTTAATAATTTTGAAGAAAGATATTTAGAGTTTAAAACAAGACTATTTGATAGATTAAATAGTTCTAATGTTGAAATTACTAATGATGTAGTTAGTATGTATGATGTATTTAATGCAGTATCAAATAAATTTGGATTTTTTAATGCTATATTATTAGATAATTTAGATAAAGAAATTAGAACTATGAATATGAATAATGGTTATGTAATATTACCTGATTCTGTTAAAAGAAAGAATAGAAAAATAGGTGATGTTAAATTCCATATTCAAGAAGATGGATATTATTATTGTGAAGTAGTTTATGTTGATGAAACTGGTAAAGAGATTGGTAGAACTACTGTAGATAATACAATTAAAGTAGGTAATGCTGATAATGAAGTTCTTAGAAATAAAAAATATTTTGTTAAATATTTAGATTATCTAGGAGTATTTGCTAGTATTAACCATAATATGGAATATGTATGGGATAGAAAAAATCCATATGTTAAACCAGAAATTATTGGTGATGGATTTTTAAATGCTAAATTAGATTTAAATAATCTTAAACGTGGAAATGCTCATTTAGCTAGTAGTAAAGATTTAGTATTAGCTACATATCATTATCCAAAAAAAGGTGAACTTGCAGATTATATTGATTTTTATAATGAAGAATTTATGAAAAAAACACCTATTGAATTAGATAGTTTAAATCCATTTGTTCAAAAAATTGTTAGAGAACAATATGAATTAGAAAAAGGAAAAACAAAAGAATTAGTAAAATAGTTTACACTGAGTTTTGATTTATTAAAAAATTATGGTATAATACTTACTATGCTTATAAAGTAGTAAGGAGAGAATATGAAATTTATACTAATTTTTAGTAATATTATATATTCAGTTATTGTAAATAATGGTATCGATAACATAAATAAAAATATGTATGATTATAGTTATGTTGATACTCAAGTTAGTGTTGCTGTTGAAGATTTTAAATCTAGTGAAGTAGAGTGGCAAGAACAATTTTATTTCAAGGGTGAACACGTTGAAGATATAGGGAAAAAGATTGAAAAGTATTTTAATTCTACATTAAATGGTAAAGGTCAGTTTGTAGCAGAATATGCTGTTACTGTTGGAATGGATCCTTATTTAGCTGCTGGTGTTATGTTACAAGAAACAGGTTGTTATTGGAATTGTTCTAAACTTGTTAAAAAATGTAATAATGTTGGTGGTCAAAAAGGAAAACCTTCATGTAATGGAGGAAGTTATAGAAAGTTTAGTACTTTAGAAGATGGTATTAAATTTACTATTAATAAATTAAATGGTTATTATAAAAAAGGTAAAACTACTGCTAAACAAATTAATCCACATTATGCTGAATCAAATACTTGGCATGTTAATGTAGATAAATATATTAAAAAGATTAAGAATGCTAAAATATAAAATAATTAAAAAGGGGTTTTGATTATGAAAGATAATATTTATATGCATGGTATTGGATACAATACTATACATGGAGCTTATTGTACTGATTATTCTCCAAAGAGACAAAGAAGTGCATTATATGAAGTATTAGATAGTAAATATTTATTATCTAGAAGATTACTTGGTTTAAGCGATTCATATGGTTTTAATGGAATGGATTATATTTCTTTATGTGATTATGAAAAAAGAAAAGAATATAGTGATAAAAGTAGTGCATACAATTCATATATAGTTAATTCTGTTTCTTTATGTTTTGATAAAGATAAAGTTGAAGAAAAAATTATAAAACCAACTTTAATAGATAAGGTTCCTTTGGATGCTAAGGGACTTGATTTAATGAAAGCTTACGGATTAAATGAAGGTGAAAGATTTTCTGATTTACCTGATGAAGTACAAGTTAAAGATAAAATATCATTATCTAGTTTATGTGGTATTACATTTCCTACTCATTTATTTTTAAATTATTATTTCTTTAGAAGTGATAAGAAGAGAGTTAAGAAATTATTAGATGAGATATGTGAACTTCAAAGTATTATTAGTTATTTAGGTTATGATGTAAGTATTTATGATATAAATACAATGGAAGAATTAAATAATGATTCTATTAATAAATTAGTTTTAAAAAGATAAGTATTAGATTTAAATCTAGTACTTTTTTAGTATTAAAAATAATATAAATATGATAAAATGATTAGTAGTGGAGAAGTGTATGAAAAATACAAAACTTAAAAAAAATAGTTTTATTGAAGGTACTGTTATTGCTAGTATAGCAATAATATTTATTAAAGTTATAGGTGCTTTATATGTAATACCATTTTATAAAATAGTAGGTGAAGATGGTGGTACTTTATATAGTTATGCATATAGTATTTATAATTTATTTTTAAATATAAGTACTGCTGGTATTCCTATAGCTATAAGTATGCTTATTAGTGAATATTTAGCTTTAAATATGATAGATGCCAAAGAGAGAAGTTATAAGATTAGTAAATATATTATATTTAGTTTATCTTTAATATGCTTTTTAGTTTTATTTATAGGTAGTGATTCAATAGCTAGATTTTTACTTTCTAATAAGACAGATGGACATAGTATAGCTGATGTTTCACTTGCTATTAAATCTATTTCATATTGTTTATTAGTTATACCTTTTTTAAGTGCTTTAAGAGGTTATATGCAAGGACATAAGTTTATTTCTCCTACTAGTATTGCTCAAGTAATTGAACAAGTAGTTAGAGTATTAATAGTTATATTTGGAGCATATATATCAATTAAATTATTTAAGAGTAGTATTCCAATGGGAGTATCTGTTGCTTTACTTGGTACTTATTTTGGTGGATTATGTTCATATATATATTTAAGAAAGAAGATTAAAAATAATAAAGAGGCTTTTCCTGTTACTGATAAGAAAGATAAAGTTAAGAATAGTGAAATAGTTAAGAAGATATTTATGTATTCTATACCTCTTGTTATTATAGCTATTACTGACAATTTATATACTATTATAGATATTAAATTAATTATTAAAGGTCTTACTATGGTAGGATATGACACAATAAGTAGTGAAACAGTATCTAGTATTTTAGCAACATGGGCACCTAAGATTTGTACTATTATTGCTTCTATATCAATAGCACTTACTACTAATATAATTCCACATATTACTTCTTCTTTTGCTATTAATGATCAAAAAGAAGTTAATAAAAAAATATTACAAGCTATATCAATAGTATTAATAATAAGCATTCCTGCTGCTGTATTAATGGTTATGCTTTCTAATGAAGCATATTATATTTTCTATGGTAGTAGTAGATTTGGAAGTCTTGCATTAAAATTAACTGCTATATTAAATGTATTATTTTGTATAAATGCTGTTCTTACTAGTAGTTTAGAAGCAATGAAAAAGTTTAAATATATATATATATTTACTTTTATTGGACTAGTAGTAAATGCATCATTAGATATTCCAATGATACTATTATTAGATAAACTTGGTTTACCATCTTATGTTGGTACTACTGTTGCTTCTTGTATAGGATATATAGTATCTATTAGTTTATCTATTCATTATTTAAAGAAGAATATTAACTTTGATTATAAAAAGATATTTAGTACATTTAGAGATATATTACCAGCTATAATATGTATGATAATACCTATAGCTATATCTAAGATGTATATTAAATATGATTATAATTATTTAACTTCTGTATTATCACTTATTATTCATGGTTTAATAGGTGGAGTTATATATCTAATTATTACTTATAGAAGTGGTTCAATTAATAATATATTTGGTAAAGAATTTGTAGATAAAATACTTAAGAAATTGCACTTAATGAAAGGATGAATTTATGTACCCATGTGTTAATATAAATATTAAAAAAATAAATGATAATATTAAAAAAATAAAAGATATATGTAAAAAGAATAATATTAAATTTAATATAGTATTAAAAGTATTATCTGGTAATTATGATATAGTTAAAAAGATTAATTTTAAGAATGTTGATTCTATATCTGATTCTAGATTAGATAATTTAAAAAAATATAGTGATATTAAAAAAGAAAAGTGGCTTATTAGAATGCCATCTTTTAGTGAGATTAAAGACACTATTAAATATAGTGATGTTAGTTTTAATAGTAGTTTAGATACTATAAAATTATTAAATGAAGAAGCTAAAAAACAAAAGAAAAAACATAAAGTTATTCTTATGTATGAATTAGGTGATTTAAGAGAGGGAGCTGATTACTCTTATTTATCTATGATATCAAGTGAAGTAGTTAAACTATCTAATATTGAATTATATGGTATAGGAGCTAATCTTACTTGTTATGGAGGTATTGCTCCTAGTGAAGAGAATACTGAAGAATTATATGATGTTAAGAATGCTATTGAATATGAAAATGATTTAAAATTTAATATTATTAGTGGTGCTAATTCTAGTTCATTTAAATTATTAGAAGAAGGTAAACTTAAAAATAAAATGAATTATGTTAGATTTGGAGAATCAGTATTTTTAGGTATGATACCAGGTTATTATGAAAAGATAGATTCTTTATATCAAGATAGTTTTGTAGTATGTGCTCAAATATCTGAAATATTTGAAAAACCTAGTTATCCAAAAGGAGAAATATTAAAGAATTCATTTGGAGAAACTCCTCATTTTGAAGATATAGGTTATAGAATAAGAGCACTTATAAATATTGGAAAACAAGATACTGGTTTAGGTCTAAAACCTATAGATGAAAATATTAATATATTAGATGGAAGTAGTGATTATTTAATACTTGATATTACTGACTCTAATAAAGATTATAAAGTAGGGGATGTTATAGAATTTATTCCTGATTATGAATCACTATTAAAAGTAATGACTTCTTCTTATGTTAGAAAGAATATAGTAAAATGAGAGATTTAGATATTATTTTTGCATGCTGTGATGCTGGTGTACATGTAGATGGTGCTAGTAATGGAGCATATAAATTATATGAAGAAATAGATTATAAAAATAAAAAAATAATTAAACAAAATAATTTTATTAAAGAAAGAGAAGAAAGTAATAAAGAGAAGAATTTAAAAGAAGTAAATGCTTTTAATACTAAGTTATATAAAGAAGTAATTGATAGTTTAAATAATAAACATAAAGTATTAACTATAGGTGGGGATCATAGTATAGCTATTGGTTCTGTTTTAGGATCAGTTAGTGTTAATGAAAAAATGGGTATTATATGGATAGATGCTCATGGAGATTATAATACTTTTAAAACTACTATTACTGGTAATTTGCATGGACTACCTCTTGCTGTTATAGATGGATATGAAACTGAAAAATTAAAACCATTTCATAACGGTAATACTATTAGTCCTAAGAATACAGTTATTATTGGTGGAAGAGATTTTGATAAAGAAGAAATAAACAATTTAAATGATGCTGGTGTAACTATATTTAGTGTAGATGATATAAGAAAAATGGGCACTAGAAATGTAGTAAATTCTGCTATTAAAATAGCTTCTAAAGATGTAAATAAAGTACATATAAGTTATGATATAGATGTTATAGATCCAATGTATGCTCCAGGAGTATCTGTTCCTGCTATAAATGGAATAAATGTGGATGAAGCTTATGAAATAATGGATGAAATATTAAAACATAATAGTATTATTAATAGTTTTGGTATAGTTGAATATAATTCTCTTAGAGATACAAATAATAATACATTAAATATTGCTAAGGAATTAATTAGTAAAGTTATGTCTAGTTTAATTGATTAGATATATAAAATATGGTATTCTAACTATATTGTTTATATGAAAGGAAAAAATATATGATTAGATTTTATTTATCATTATTATTAGGTAAAATATTTTTATTTTTTGCTAAGATCTTTCATAATGAGACAAGTGATAAAGTATCATTTCTTGTTGATAAAATATGTCCTAATTTTTTAGATTATGTATCTAAACCAGAATTAATAGTTATGGTTACTGGTACTAATGGCAAAACTACTACAACTAGTTTAATAGCTCAAGGATTAAGATTTCAAAATAAAAGGGTTTGTTATAATGATTGGGGAGCTAATTTATATGGTGGACATATTAGATGTTTTTTAGATGTAGTTAATTTTAGAAATAAAGTAATATGTGATGCGATAGTATTAGAAAGTGATGAACTTACTATTGGAAAAACATTATCTAAAATAAAACCTAATTATGTAGTTGTTACTAATGTATGTAGAGATTCAATAAGAAGAAACGCATATCCAGAATATATTAAGAAAACATTAGATAAGGCATTTAGTTCTTTAGATAGTACTACATTTATATTAAATGCTGATGATCCTATTAGTAGTTTTATGGATAAAAAACTAAAGAGAAAATATATTAGTGTTGATAAAGATAAAGAAATAGTTAGAAGTAATCGTTCTAATGATTTTACTTGTTGTCCTAAATGTGGTGGTAAAATAAAATATTTATATAGACATTATAGACATTTAGGTAAGTTTGTATGTACTGATTGTGGTTTTAAATCACTTGATTCAGATTATAGAGTAAAAAGTATTGATTTTGAAAATAATAAAATTGTAATGGATAAACATGAATATAGATTAATATCTCCATCTATATTTAATGTATATAATGAGGCACTTGCGATAGCATTTTTTAAATTATATGGTTTAAATGAAAAAGAGATAAGTAAAATATTCGAAGAAGCAATAGTACCAACTTCTCGTGAAAATTTAATAGAAGTAAAAGATTATAGAATTCATTTACAAATGGCTAAGGGTCAAAATGGGAGTGCAGCATCAACTGTATATGATCATTTATCAAGTGATAATATTAATAAAAGATTAATACTTATTCTTGATGAAGATTATGTATCTCATGAAAAAATAGATGCTGAAGAAACAATTACTTGGTTATATGATACAGATTATGAATTTTTAAATAATGATTGTATTGAACAAATTATAATACCTAGTAAACTTAAATATGATTATAGTTTAAGATTAAAACTAGCTGGTATTTCTGAAAAGAAATTCAAATGTATTGATAGTTATAAAGATGCATATAAAGAAATTAGTTTAAAGAATAAGAGTGATATTTATATATTATATGAAGTTGATGATAGACCTATGGCATTAGAAGTAGCAGATGATTTAGTTAAAAGAATAGAAGGTGAAATAAAATGAAAAGAATAGAATATTTATTTCCTGAGTTTTCTAATTTATATGCTGATTCTATGAATGTAGAATATTTAACTAAATGTAATAAAAATATAGAAGTAATAAATACACATGTAAGTGATGAACCATATTTTGTTAATAATAGACCTGATATGATATATATGGGTTCTATGAATGATTCATGTGTTGAGAAAACTATTAGATTATTATCTGTATATAAGAAAAGAATAGAGGAGTTAATTGAAGATAATGTTATATTCTTAATAACTGGTAATAGTTTAGAAGTATTTGGTTCATATATTGAAGAAAATGATAAAAAAATAGAAGCACTTGGTATATTTGATTATTATTGTGTAAAAGATATGAATAATAAACATGCTTCATGGTTTTTAGGACAATATGAAAATATATATATAGTCGGTCATAGAAATCAATTTTCTAAAGTATATGATATTAAAAATAAGTTTATAAGACTTAAAGGTGGTTATGGAATAGATTTGGAAAGTAAAAATGAAGGAATTTGTTATAAGAATTTTTATGCTACATTTTTATTAGGACCTTTTTTAATACTAAATCCTTTATTTACTAAAATTATTCTTAAAAAATTAAAACTTAGTGAGATATTATTTGATGAAAATGATATAATAAATGCATATGATAGACGTGTTTCTCATTTTAGAAAAAAAGGAGCACGATTCGATATGGGACAATATGGTTAGGAGTAATCATGAAAAAGATAAAATATTTAATAACAAGAATAGCTCGTATGAGTTATAAAGAAATGTTTAAAACAATTAAAAGAATTAATAAGAAAACTAAAAAGAGTAAAATAGTTATATTCTTTGATATGGTTTATTGTGGTCTTGTTCATGGAGCAGGATATGTAGATTATGAATACTATAAAATGTATGAATTAAGTAGAGCTGAAAGATTAACTATTATGACTAGAAGAAGAAGTAATCAATATGTAGCTGATTTAAATCCTAAAGAGTATTGGCATTTATTTGATAATAAAAATGAATTCAATGAAAAGTTTGAGAAGTATTTAGGAAGAGATTGGATGTTCCTAGATGGAAATAATTTAGATGAGTTTAAAGCATTTATAAAGAAACATCCAACTGTTATGGTTAAACCAAATGATTTATCTTGTGGTAAGGGTATTAGAAAGATACATACTACTAAGGGAATGAAATTAGATAAGTTGTATGAAGAATGTATGTGTAATAAAACTTATTTAATAGAAGAAGTTGCTGCTCAAAATAAAGTTGTTGCTTCATTACATCCAGATAGTGTTAATACTGTTAGAATAGTTACTATTATTGCTAATAATGGTAAACCATATGTAGCAACAGCTGTTATAAGAATGGGAGCTAATCATAAACCAGTTGATAATTTTAATGCTGGAGGGGTATGTGCTATGATTGATCTTAAAACTGGTAAGATATGTTCTCCTGCTGTTAATACAGAAGGTAAGTTATTTGATGTACATCCAACAACTAAAGTTAAATTAGAAGGATTTCAAATTCCTATGTGGGATGAAATACAAAAACTAGTTTTAAAAGCAGCTATGGTTGTACCTCAAATAAGATTAGTAGGATGGGATATATGTGTAGGTGAAAAAGGACCAGTTATTATAGAAGGTAATCAATTCCCAGCTCATGATTTATATCAACCATTATTTGGACTTAATGGAAATAGAGAAGGAATTGTTCCATTATTTGAAGAAATTATAAATAGAAGATAATGTAAAATTATCTTTTTTTAATTATTAATTAAATAATATTATGATATAGTTTAATTAATAGGAGTGTTTTTATGGAAGAACAAAATCAAAAAGATGAAGAACTATTAAAAGATTTTATTGGACAAAACTATGATGAAATAATGCGAGGTGGATTTAGTATTCCTGGATTTTTTTTAACATCAATTTATTTTTTTTATAGAGGTATGCTTAGTCAGGGATTATCTCTTTTTATCGTGAGATTATTTGTTATTGTATTAATTCAAATGCATGAAATTTTTGCAGTTTTATTTTTGGGAATAAATATATTTGCTGGTCTTTATGCTAACAAATTATATGTTTCTTTTGCTAAAAAGAAAATATCAAGTATTAAAGAATTATATTATGATAAATCATTTGAAGAATTAAAATCTATTTGTGTTCGTGATGGAGGAGTAAGTATTACATATATTTTCATGGGATTCTTTGCTTGTGGAGCTCTATTTCTGTTTTTCTTTTTAATGTTATTATTTATGTATTATAATTAACTGGTTTTATATATTAAAACTAGTTTTTTTTATGGTATAATTATCTTATATTTAATGAGGTGTTTTATGAAAAAAAGAGCAATATTAGTAGATGGAAATAATTTATTATTTAGAAGTTATTATGCAACTGCATATAATGGAAATTTAATGAAGAATTCTAAGGGCATACCAACTAATGGTTTATTTGGATTTATTAATATGATTAATAAAATTATTAATGAAGAAAAACCTGAATATATGATGATTGCTTTTGATAAAGGTCATAATTTTAGACAAGATTTATATAAAGAATATAAAGATGGTAGAATTGAAACACCTAATGATTTAAAAATACAATTTCCTATTGCTAAAGAGTTATGTACATTAATGGGTATTAAATATGTAGAAATAGATAATTATGAAGCAGATGATATTATTGGTACATTTGCTAAGATGGCTGATAATGATAAGAATTATAATGCAACAATAGTAAGTAGTGATAAAGATTTATTACAACTTATTAGTGATGAAGTAGATGTTAAATTATTAAAACAAAAAGATTATATTATTATGAATTCTAAGACTTTTTATGAAACATATGGTTTAGAACCAATTAGAATGATTGATATTAAGTCACTAATGGGAGATGCTAGTGATAATATTCCTGGGGTTAAAGGAATAGGTGAAAAGACTGCTCTTAGTTTACTTCAGAAGTATGGTTCTTTAGATGGAGTTTATGAACATATAGATGATATAAGTGGTAAAACAAAAGAGAAGTTAATTAATGATAAAGATAATGCATATTTTTCATATAAAATAGCTACTATATATAAAGATGTACCACTAGGTATGACATTTGAAGACATTAAATATGATGGACCTATGAGTGAGAAATTAATAGATAAATATAAAGAACTTGAATTTAATTCATTCTTAAAAACTATTAATACTACTCAAAAAGTAACTAAAGAAAGTTATGAAATAGTTAAAAGTAAGATAGAAATAAATAAAGATTTTAGTTTTTATTTAGAAATAGATAATACTAATTATCATACTGCTAATTTTATTGGTGCTAGTATATATGATGGAGAAAAATCATATTATTTTGATTTACCATCTTTAGTACTTAATAGAGATTTATTTGATAAAGTATTAGTGACATTTGATGATAAGAAAAATAAAGTATTTTTAAATAAATATAATATTAATATAAATAGTTCTTTTGATACATTAATAGCGTCATATTTACTTAATTATAATCATCATGAAGATGTATCTTATTTAAGTAGTTCTTTTGGTATTGAGATACCTTATTATACTAATATAATTAATACTAAAAATCCTTTATCAGAAGAAGAAATTAGGAATGCTATTGTTCTTAAGAGTAAGTTTTTATATGATACATATAAAGAATTTAATGATAAGTTAAAAGATGAAGAATTATATGATTTATATTATAATATGGAACATCCTTTAATAAATGTTCTTGCTTCTATGGAAATAGAAGGTATATATGTTGATAAAGATATTATTAATGAATTAAAAGAAGAAATAAAAGTTAAAGTTGAAGATTTAGAGAAAAAGATATATGAACTTGCTGGTGAAGAGTTTAATATTTCTAGTCCTAAACAATTAGCATACATTTTATATGATAAATTATTATTACCAAAGGGTAGAGGTAAGAATGCTACTAGTACTGCTCATGAAGTATTAATTAAATATAAAGATATGAATCCTATTATTGATGTTATTTTAGAATATAGAAATCTAAATAAATTGTTAACAACTTATATGAATACTTTTACTGATTATATATTACCTGATAATAAGATACATACTATATATAAACAAACTGGTACTAGAACAGGTAGATTATCTTCAGTAGATCCTAATTTACAAAATATACCTGTTAGAAGTGAAGAAGGTAAAAAGATTAGAAAAGCATTTCTTGCTAGTGAAAACTCTTATTTACTATCTAGTGATTATTCACAAATTGAACTTAGAGTACTTGCTCATATAAGTAATTCAATTTCTTTACAAAATGCATTTATTAATGGAGAAGATATTCACACTAGAGTAGCAGCTGATATATTTAACATTCCATTTGATGAAGTTACTCCTAATATGAGAAGAACTGCTAAGAGTGTTATATTTGGAATAGTATATGGTATTAGTGGATATGGATTATCTGAAAATTTAGATATTTCTCAAAAAGAAGCTAAAGAGTATATAGATAAATATTTAAATTTATATCCAGAAGTAGCTAAATATATGAAAGATATTGTTGAAGAAACTAAGAAAACTGGATATGTTAGAACATTATGTAATAGAAAAAGAGAAATAGAAGAGATTAAAAATACTAATTATTTAATTAGATCTAGTGGTGAAAGAATGGCTCTTAATACACCTATACAAGGAACAAGCGCTGATATATTAAAACTTGCTATGATTGAAATATTTAATAAATTAAATGAAGGTAATTATAAGACTAAGATGTTATTACAAGTACACGATGAATTAATATTTGATGTACCAGAAGAAGAACTAGAAGAAATAAAAGTACTTGTTAAAGATACTATGGAAAATATATTTAAACTATCTGTCCCATTAAAAGTATCTATTGATTATGGAAAGAATTGGTATGAAGCAAAATAAAATAATTAGAAGAAGAAGGATATTTCTAATACTAATTATTATATGGTTATGTGTTATATTTATATTTTCATCTCAAAGTGGAGAAGAGAGTGGTAATACTAGTAGTAGATTAATATTAGGAATTGTTAACATTTATGAAAAGATAACAAATACTATTGTTGATAAAGATTTAGCTATAGAAAAACTTAGTTATCCAATTAGAAAACTTGCTCACTTTACTGAATATTTTATTTTAGGATTATTTGTATATGAATATGTTAATACATTTAAGACTAAGTATAAGTTATTAAAAACAATTTGTTTTTGCTTTACATGTGCTTGTCTAGATGAAGTACATCAAATATTCTCTATAGATAGAGGACCTAGCTTTATAGATAGTTTAATTGATACTTCTGGTTCTATAGTAGGAAGTAGTTTATTAAAATTAATAAATAAGAAAAGATGATTTTAAAAATCATTCTTTTTTTTTTACGACAAATTTACAGTTTTTTAAAAATTAGGTATTTACAAACAAATATAAAAATAGTAATATAGTGGTAGGAAGTGAAACAAAGTGGTAGAAAGTGGGGTGAATGGATCATGTTAATGGGTGAGTTTCATCATAATATAGATGAAAAGTCAAGATTAATAATTCCTTCTAAATTCCGTAGTGAATTAGGAGAAAGATTCATCATCACAAAAGGACTTGATAAATGCTTATTTGTTTATTCAGAAGTTGAATGGAATAAAATAATGCAAAAAGTAAGTTCTCTACAATTCACTAAAAAGAATGTAAGAGCTTTTGAAAGAGCTTTTATAGGTGGAGCTTCCACAATTGAATTCGATAAACAAGGTCGAATTAATATTACCTCACCGTTAGTTCATTACGCCGATATTACAAAGGAATGCGTAATCATCGGCGTTAATGAGCGACTAGAAATTTGGAGTTTAGAAAACTTCAATAAGTATATGAAAGAAAATGAAGAATCTCTTGAAGAGATAACAGAAGATATATTTGATAGTCCATATGAAGCATAAGAGTGTACTATTAAATGAGGTAATAGAATATTTAAATGTGTCAGAGGGTAAATTTTATATAGATGCTACAGTAGGTTATGCTGGGCATTCAGGCGAGATCTTAAGGAAATTGAATAAAAAGGGGTTCCTTTTCGCCTTTGATCAAGACGATGAAGCAATTGCTTATTCAAATGAAAAATTATCAGGGATTGCTGATAATTTTAAAATATATAAAAGTAACTTCCAATTTATGAATAAGTATATTGATAGAAAAGTAGATGGTATCTTATTTGATTTAGGAGTATCTAGTCCACAATTAGATGATGCTGAAAGAGGATTTAGTTTTCATAAAGATGCTCTTTTAGATATGAGAATGGATAAAAGTAATCCATTAAATGCAAAGATAGTAGTAAATGAATATTCTTATGATAAATTAGTTGAAATATTCTTCAAATATGGAGAAGAAAAATATTCAAAACAAATAGCTAAAAATATTATAAGTAAAAGACCAATTAATACTACATTAGAACTTGCTGAAATAATTAAATCAAGTGTACCTGAAAGTTATAGAGTAAAACATCATCCTGCTAGAAAAGTATTTCAAGCTATTAGAATAGAAGTAAATCATGAATTAGATATATTAGAAGAGTCATTATTAAATGCATTTGAATTATTAAATGTAGGAGGTAGACTTGCTGTTATATCATTTCATTCATTAGAAGATAAAATAGTAGCAAATACACTTAAGAAATTATGTAGTGATGATGAGTCTGTGAAACATTTACCAATTGTTCCAGACCATATGAAAGCGAAAGCTAAAAAAATAGTGAAGATAACACCTAGTGACAATGAACTAGATGATAATAATAGAAGTAGAAGTTCAAAATTAAGAGTAATTGAGAGGGTAAGATGAAAAAGAAAAAATATGTAAGAGTTAAAGGGGAAAAATTTATGATCGCTATGATTGTATTTTTTGTACTTGGTATATTCTTAGTAAATTTTGTTGGTAAAGCAATGATACAATCTTCTAATTCTGAACTTCAAAGATTAAAAACTAAAATAAATAGACAAAATGAAATGAATGCTAGTATTCAAATGAAAATTAATGAACTTGCATCTCTAGATAATGCATTAGAAGTTGCAGATACATTTGGATTAGGTTATAATAATAATAATATAAGAGTTGTTTCAAAATAAGAGGTGTAACAAAATGAAGAAAGTAAAAACAATTAGAATAAGCAGTGCGTTTATATTCATAGTTGTTTTTATTTTTTTATGCCTTATTTATAGATTAGTTTATGTTGGTACTGGTCATATTAAAGTTGGTAGTCAAACATTAAAAGAATTTGCTAGTCAAAGACAAACTATTAAAAAAACTATTAGAGCTAAAAGAGGAACTATTTATTCTAGTAGTGGAGAAGTACTTGCTAAGGATGTTAATAGTTATACAGTTATAGCTTATTTATCTCCTAGTAGAACTAAGGATAAGAATAAACCTCATCATGTAGTTGATAAAGAAAAGACTGCAGAAGCATTAAGTCCATTAATTGGTATGTCTCCTAAAAAGATATTAAGTATTTTAAATACTAAAATAGAAACTTGTGATGAATATGATACTTGTATTAAAGAAAGTCCATATCAAGTAGAACTTGGACCTGGTGGTAGGGGAATAACTGAACTAGTTAAAGAACAAATAGAAGATTTATTATTACCTGGTATTGATTTTATAGCTAGTACTAAGAGATATTATCCAAATGGAAACTTTTTATCATATACTTTAGGTTATGTTAAGAAAGATGAAAAAACTCAAGAGAGTTTTGGAGAAATGGGTAGTGAATTATATTTTAATGATGATTTAACTGGTGAAAATGGATATACAGAATATCAATGTGATTTACAAGGATATCAAATTACTAATGCACCTGCTGTTAATGTAAGTGCTCATGCTGGAAATGATATTTATTTTACAATAGATGATAATATACAAATGTATGCTGAACAAGCTATTACATCTTTAGAAGAAGGTAAACCATCTTGGGCAGCAGTAGCTGTTGCAGATGCTAAGACAGGTGCTATACTTGGTCTTGCGAGTAGTCCTAGTTTTAATAATAATTCTTTAGAAATAAAATCATATAATGATCCATTTGTATCATATACATTTGAACCTGGTTCTACAATGAAAATATTCTCATTTCTAGCAGCAATGGAAAATGGTATATATGATGGTAATGCTACTTATTCAAGTGGTAGAATTAAAGTTGATGATGCTGTTATTAAAGATTGGAATGGTTATGGATGGGGAACTATAACTTATGATCAAGGGTTTATGGGTTCTTCTAATGTAGCTGCATCTAAACTTGCATTAAAACTTGGTAGAGCCAAATTAAAAGATTTTTATACAAATTTAGGATTTGGTCAAAAGACTGGATTTACTCTTCCTAATGAAGAACCTGGTATTATTAATTTTAGATATAATACTGAGATAGCAAGTGCTTCTTTTGGACAAGGTATTACTGTTAATGTATTACAAATGGTTCAAGCTCTTACAACACTTTCTAATGAAGGAACTATGTTAAAACCGTATATAGTTTCTAAAATAGTAGATAGTGAAAATGATGAAGTAATATTTGAAGGTAAGAGAACTGAAGTAAGAAAAGTTGCTAGTAAAGAAAATGTAGATAAAATGATAGATCTTATGAGGGGTGTAGTTGATGGTAGAGCTTCTATGTCTACTGGTAAGAAATATAATATTAAAGGATATGATTTAGTTGGTAAAACTGGTACTGCAGAAATCGCATCTAGTTCAGGTGGATATTTAAGTGGTTCTAGTGATTATACAAGAAGCTTTGCAGGATTATTTCCAGGAAAAGATCCTTCTGTTATTGTATATGTGGCTGCTTCTAAGATTAGTTCTTCTAAATATATGTATCCTACTGTTAAAAATTTAGTTAAAGATGTAGGAACTTATTTAAACTTATATGGTGAAGAAGAAGTAAGTGATTATGAAAATATATTTACTGTAGGTAATTATATTAATAAAAATACTGAAAGTGTTTTAGAATCATTAAAAGAATCTAAAATGAATGTTATTACACTTGGTAGTGGAAATAAAATTATTAATCAATATCCTAAAGCTAATCAAACATTAAATTTAGGTAGTAAGATATTCTTAGTAAGTAATAAAAATGATTATAAAATGATTAATATAAAAGGATGGTCTAGAAATGAAGTAAGTACATTCGCATCACTTACTGGTCTTAATACTTCTTATTTAGGTCATGGTTATGTTAAAGAATATTCTATTGAAGAAGGTAAAGAAATAAATAGTGGAGATACTTTAGAAATAACTCTTGAGGAAAAGTATAAAGAGGAAGAAGAAAATAAAACAGAAGAAGATAAAAAGGATACTAAAACTACTACTAAGAAAAAATAATACTTTTCTTGAAATATTAGTTATTTAAATATATAATAATTTTATTAGGAGGTTCATTATGTGGATAGATATTTTATATTTAGTTGTAGGTATAATAGTAGGTTTAATTGCAGGATTTCTAATTTCTAAAAATTTATTTAAGAAACAATTAAAAGAAAATCCTCCAATTAATGAAGAAATGATAAAAACTTTAATGAGAGGTATGGGTAGAAATCCTTCTTCTAAACAAGTTAATCAATTAATGAAACAAATGCAAAAATATCAATAGAAATATTGATATTTTTAAGAGGTGTTAATATGAAATATTTATTTATGCATTTACATACTGTAAATAGACATAGATGGGAAGTATTTAAATTATGTACTAAGTGTGGATTTATGTGGAGAGGACTTACTCATGATTTATCTAAATATTCGATTGAGGAAATGAGAGAGTCAATAAAGTATTATAAAAAATCTAAAGGTACATATAGTCCTTTATTAGCATCAAAAGAGGATAAAGGATATTCTCTTGCTTGGCTTCATCATTTTGGTCGTAATAAACATCATTTTGAATATTGGTATGATTATGCAGCTCCAGTTTCAACACCAATTATTCCATTTAAATATATGGTTGAAATGGTATGTGATAGAATAGCTGCATCTAAAATATATAATAAAAATTCATATAAAGATTCATTTCCATATGATTATTTTATGAAAAATAAAAAGGAATATAAAATTAATCCTAAGATGAGTGATTTTTTAGAAATAGTATTTACTGATCTTAAGAATAAAGGAGAAGTTATACTTAATAAAAAATATTTATTAAAAATATATAATAAATGTATTAATAAAAAGTAGTTTTTAATATATAATGTTTATAGAAAGGCGATATTATAATGGCAAAAGATATACAAAAATATGTAACTTATTTATCACCAGAATTTATTTATGTTCCTTTTGATAAAATGGAACTATTAAGAATTAAAAAAAGTAAACAAGTCCTAAATGATTTTTATTTAGGAGAGCTTTCTAATGGTAAAAAATTATATAGTCCAGTTAGTGGTAAAATAATTGGTACTAAGGAAATGACTTTTTTAGGTACTAAATCAAATACACTTGTAATAGAAAATAATTTTATGGAAAGAAGAGAGAAACTTCATCCACTTAGAAATATTACTAAACTTAAAAAAGCTGAAATATTGGAGAGTTTAGAAAAATATAATTTAGGTAATAAAATAAATAGTAAGACAACATTAGTTGTTAATTCTTTATATGATAAAAAATATGATTTAAAAGATATGATTATTAATTATGAATCATATGAAGAAATATTAGAAGCAATAGATGAATTTTTAAATATATTTAATATGAAGAATGCTTATATATGTATTGATAAATCTGATATTTATTCTATAAATGCATATGAAAAATATATTAATGCTTTTTTAAATATATGTATTATTAATTCAACTAATAAGTTTAAGAATGAAAATTGTATATATTATAGTGTAGAAGATATACTTGCTATTCATAAAGCTATACATTTAGATTATTCATATGATAATACTATTATTACTATATATGATAATAAACCAATAGTAGTTAAAGTAAAAATATATTCTTCTTTATATGAATTATTAAAAGCACTTAGAATATCTATTAAAGGTAGAAAGTTATTTGTAAATAATAAAGAAATAGATCCTAATAGTATTAAAGATTTTGTAATAGATTCTAGTGTTAGAAGTGTTATATTAAAAGGATAAATTATGATATATGTTTTTTTAGGAAAAGATATTAGTGTATTAAATAAAAAAATAGATAATTTAATTAAAGAATTAAAAATTAATAATATAATTAGATATAATGCTGATGAGATTAATTTTATAGATATATTAGATGAAGTAAATTATGTAGATTTATTTAATGAAAAGAAGTTAATAATAGTATCTTATTTTTCTTTTAAAAAGTTAAAAGAAAATGAAGAAAAACTATTTATGGATTATTTAGATTCTAACAATGATAATGTTATTATTTTTAAATGTATAGATGATAGTTTAGATGAAAGAAAAAAGATTATTAAAAGTTTAAAAGAAAAAGCTAAGATTATTAAATGTGAAAAGATGGATTATAGGACATTACATTCATATTTAGAAGATTACTTTAAAGATAATAAGATTAAGATAGATTATAATACAATATCTAGAATTATGTTTTTATGTGATAATAATATAGATTTATGTATGAGTGAAATAGAGAAATTATTATTATATAAATCTGATAATGAAATAAGTGTTAAAGATGTTAATGATGTAGTATCTAAATCATCAGAGAAAGAAATATTTGTATTTAATGAAAATATATTAAATAAAGATATAAATGGTGCTTTAGAGTCATATAGAATATTAGTTAGTTCTAATATAGATGAAAGTATTATTATAGATAGTATTGCTAAACAATATAGAATGTTATATCAAGTTAAGGATATGTTAAATGGAAAAGATTATAAAGATATTGCTCATACTTTAGGAGTAAATGAATATGTAATTCAAAAGATAGTTCCTTATACAAGTAGATATAGTGAAGAAGAAATAATTGATAAGCTATATAAAACATCTTTATTAGATGAAAAGATTAAGATATTTGGATTAGATAGAAGAGAAGTATTAGAAGCATTTATTGTTTCTATATAGTCATTTTATTTACATATATTTAATAAAATAATTATAAATTGAATTATATTTAAAGTATAATTTATATAGGAGTTGGTATATATGTTAATTCTTGCTAAAAGTATATTAGGTTTAATGATGGCCTTTTTTATAGCAACAATATTAGGTTATTTTTTAATACCTGTATTAAGAGGTTTAAATGTTAAACAAAGCATTAGTGCATTTACTGCATTTAGACATGCATCTAAGAATGGAACTCCTACTATTGGAGGACTTATATTTATAATACCAACTATAATTACTATGATTGCTTTATATTTAAGAGGAAGTATACATATTACACATAATGTGCTTATTATTATGTTTGTATTTATATCTTATGCTTTATTAGGATTTGTAGATGACTTTTTAAAAGTAAGATTTAAAAATAATGATGGTTTATCTATACCAACTAAATTATTTATTCAAGTATTAATAGCTCTTGTATTTTTCTATATATATATGAGAGCTGGAGGAGATGCTAATGTTACTATTACATCTCTAGGTATTAATGTTAATTTAGGATGGTTATATGGATTATTTATATTATTTTTACTTGTAGGATCTTCTAATGCTGTTAATTTAACAGATGGATTAGATGGTTTAGCAGGTGGACTTTCTTTAATAGCATTTTTATCATTTGGAATTATTACTTGGGGTACTACATGGATTGAATCTAATGAAGATATAGCTATATTTTGTTTTGTACTTGTAGGTAGTATATTAGGATTTTTAGTATATAATTCTCATCCAGCTAAAGTATTTATGGGTGATACTGGTTCTCTTGCTTTAGGAGCAACACTTGCTGCAGTAGCAATATTAACTAAGCATGAGCTTTCTTTAGCTGTTATAGGTGGTGTATTTGTAATGGAAGCAATGTCTTCAATAATACAACTTACTGCTATTAAAAAATATCATAGAAAAGTATTCTTAATGGCACCTATACATCATCATTTTGAGAAGTTAGGTTATCAAGAAACAGATATAGTAAAAGCATTTTTAATTATAGGTTTAGGACTTGGAGCTCTTGCTATATACTATGGTGTGTGGATGTAGTTATATAATAATGGAGATAGAATAAAATGGATAATAATGAAGAATATAATTATAAAAATAATTATGGAGATTATAATGAACCAAAGAAAGTAAGTATTTGGTGGGGTGTTTTAGGTTTCTTTTTTCCATTTATTGGTTTAATATTATTTATTATTTGGAATAAAACTGAACCTGAAAAAGCTAAAATGGTTGGTAAAGGTGCTTTAATAGGTTTTATAGCATCAATAATTTTACCAATTATATTAGCAATAGTATTCTATTATTTAGTTAGTACTTATGGAGTAGAAGGTTTGGTACATAAAGTTGTATGTTACAGTTATGGACTTGATTATCAACCTTATGTAGAAGATGGAGAATATTATTGTAAGAATAAAACTACTGGTGCATTAGAACATCTAGATGTTCATGTTGAAGGTTGTGATAATGGAGATTGCAATACAGATGTTGATGAAGATGAAGAAGATGATGAATTAGAAGATGATGTATCCGATTCATTTGTAGATGAAGATTTTGATATTGATGATGATATTGATGATGATATTGACTATTATAAAGAATATGAAAAATGTGTTAAAGCTAATAATGGCATGCATGCTCGATCTAATGATACAGGAAAAATCATATATGATATTAAATTGGATCCTTATGCTAAACTATCTAAACCTGTTGATTTAAAGACTTCTAAAAGTTTAAATTATAATTATGAGTTATTGGTTATATCAGAAAATGAAAAATATTCATTTGATGATGAATATATTACAATTTCTAATGGTAAAGTTATTATGCATACTAGAGGTAAAGATTATACTGCTGATGTAAAAAATGCAAAGTATTTATATAAAGAGCAAAATGGTGAATATGTTTCAACTTTTGCAATACTTACATCTGATGGTGATATATATATGGGCGAATATTTATTAGATGTTGGTGATGAAGATTATCATTTTGATTATAAAGCTTTTAGTAAAATAAAAAAGGTAAATTCAAATAATAAGTATAAAGATGTTAATATAATTTTATTCGATAACGATTGCCATGAAAAATATTGGACTGCTGATTCTTATCCTAGAGAATTTGTTGGAATCACAACTGATGGAAAAATGGATTTACTTAATTAATAAAGATTAGTATTTTAATACTAATTTTTTTATAATATATTTATATATTATAATATGTAAATCTAAAAAAATTACCCTTGACAAAGATTTTTATTGAATATAATATTATGTTTATGAAGAAAGAAAATAAGATTAAAAATTTAGTTATTGTAGAAAGCCCTAGTAAAAGTCATACTATTGAAAAATACTTAGGTAAGGATTATAAAGTATTATCTTCTATGGGACATATTAGAGATTTAAAAACAACTGGTAAATATGGACTAGGTGTAGATTTAAATAATAATTATGAACCTGATTATGAAATAATACCTAGAAAAGGTAAACAACAAGGAAAGAAAAAAGTTGTTGATGAACTTAAAAAAGAATGTAAGAATTCTGAACATGTTATTCTAGCAACAGACCCAGATAGAGAAGGAGAAGCTATTTCTTGGCATTTAAAAGAAACATTAAATCTTAAAGATGATGAATATGATAGAGTAGTATTTAATGAAATAACTGAAAATGCTATTAAAGAAGCATTTACTCATCAAAGAAAAATAGATAATGATTTAGTAGATGCTTATAAAGCTAGAAGAATATTAGATCGTATTATAGGTTTTTTAGGTAGTAAGTTTGTTAAATTTAAGACTACTGGTACTCATGCTGGTAGGGTGCAAAGTGTTGCTTTAAAACTTATAGTTGATAGAGAAAGAGAAATAAATGCTTTTATACCTAAAGAGTTTTATACAATAGAAACTGATTTTAAAGATTTTAAAGCTGAACTAAAAAAATATCAAGGTAAAGATATTGAGATAAATAGTAAAGAAGAAGCTGATAGAATACTTAGTGAACTTTCTAATGCATATAAAATAGTTGATGTAAATTTAGAAAAGAAATATAGTGCTAGTGAAGCACCATTTACTACTAGTACTATGACACAAATGTCTTCTAATAGATTAGGTTTTCCTGCTAAGAAAACTATGTTACTTGCTCAACAATTATATGAAGGTGTTGATATAGGTACTGGTAGAGTTGGTTTAATTTCATACATGAGAACAGATTCTATTAGACTTTCTGATGTATTTGTTAATGATACTAAGAAATATATTTCTAATACATATGGAAATGAATATGTAGGATATGTTAAATCTAGTAAGAAGACTGAAAATGTACAAGATGCTCATGAAGCTATAAGACCAACTAGTATTAATAGAACTCCTGAATCAGTTAAGAAGTATTTAACTCCTGATCAATTTAAATTATATAATTTAATATATGTTAGAACACTTGCTAGTTTAATGGCTAATGCTGAATATAATGCTACTAGTGTAGATTTAGATAATAATGATTATATATTTAGGGCTACAGGTCAAATATATACTTTTGATGGTTATTTAAAAGTTTATAAAGAATATAAAGATATTAAAGAAAATGCTTTACCTGATTTTGCTAATTATAAGACTAATGTACTTGTTAGTGAAGATGTAAAAGCAATTCAACATTTTACTGAACCTAAACCTAGGTATACAGAAGCTTCTTTAATAAAAGAAATGGAAAAGAATGGAATAGGTAGACCTAGTACTTATGCTACTATTATAGATAAGTTAAAAGATGAATATGTAGTAGTAAAAGATAAGAAGTTTGTTCCTACTGAGATAGGATTTGAAGTAAATGATAAATTACAAGAGAGTTTTAGTGATATATTTAATATTAAATATACTGCTGGTATGGAAAGTGAACTTGATGATATAGCTTCTTCTAAAGAGAAGTGGGTTAATACAGTTGATAAGTTCTTTAATGATTTTGAACCTAAGTATTTAGATGCTCTTAAGAATGTAACTAAAGTAGCTCCTAAGGAAACAGGTGATACTTGTCCTGAGTGTGGTAGTCCTTTAGTAGTTAGAAAAGGTAAGTTTGGAGAATTTATTGCATGTTCTAATTATCCAAGTTGTAAATATATTCAAAAAGAAGAAAAAGAAACTCATGAGATTTGTGATTGTCCTAAGTGTGGTCATAAAATAATTGAGAAGAAAACTAAAAAGGGTAAAATATTTTATGGATGTAATAACTATCCTAAATGTAAATATGCTTTGTGGGATAAACCAACTGGAGAATTATGTCCTAATTGTGGAGAGTTATTAGTTATTAAAAATGGTGATACTTATTGTCCTAATTGTGACAAATAAGTATCAAAAAGTGTAATATTTTGCCTAATTTACTTAAAATAGCACTATTTTTCTTGCAATTTTAAGTAGTTATGCTACAATTAGTATGTAAGCATCGTATGACCAAAAAGATGCTTAAAAGATAATGGGAGGTAATTTACGATGAGTAAAACAGAATTAGTAGAATTCATTGCTAACAAAGCAGGACTTACTAAAGCAGATGCTACTAGAGCATTAGACGCAACTATTGAAGGAATTACAACTGGTCTTAAAAAAGAAAAGAAAGTTGCTTTAGTTGGATTCGGAACTTTTACAGCTAAGAAAAGAGCTGCTAGAGAAGGAATCAATCCATTAACTAAAGAAAGCATTAAAATTCCTGCAAAAGTTGTTGCTGGATTTAAAGCTGGAAGCAAATTAAAAGATGCTTTAAATTAATAGATAGCCTGTAAAAAGGCTTTCTTTTTTTTGATTGAAAATATTTATAATATGATATATAATTTTTTATAGTGATAATATGAAACATAAAAAAGGATTAACATTAGTTGAATTACTTGCTGTAATTGCTATCTTAGGAATTTTAGTTGTTTTTGCTGTGCCTAATGTATTAGAATCATATAGGAAGTCTAAAAAGCATAACTTTGTAAATGAAGCAAAAACAGTTTATTCAGAATCAGTTAATAAATTTGCTGAACAAAGAACTCAAGGTAAAAAGATTAATTTAGTTTCTAATGATGAA
>JAEEGL013490544.1_pt1 | contig 28720 bp, 19 predicted proteins | sample 9134231 | NCBI WGS metagenome assembly JAEEGL01 (sample SAMN16246548, study PRJNA631951) | gut metagenome | biome: gut microbiome; feature: rumen; material: fiber-attached | host: Bos | place: Iran: Karaj | collected 2018-10 | reverse complement strand
TACTACTCGGTGGTTGACAATCCCATCACAGCGAACTTCGTCGGCTTTCAGAACTTTGTAAATGTATTTAACAACGGTGCTTTCAAACAGGCCGGAGGAAATACCCTTAAGTTCTCACTGATAGCCATGCCCCTTTCAGTAGTATTAAGTCTGATACTTGCACTGATGCTTGACCGTGACATTCCTCTGCGAAGCGGTATAAGGACAGCGTACTTAACGCCAATGATGGTTCCGGTAGCTTCCGTCGTACTCATCGTTCAGGTAATGTTCCATTATAACGGTGCGGTCAATCAGTTCTTATCACAGTTCGGTGTTGAAAAGATCGACTGGCTTAAATCGGACGGTGCCCAGGTGGTCATCATCTTTTTGTTTTTATGGAAGAACCTGGGATACAACATGATCCTGTTTCTGGCGGCCCTTGAATCGGTTCCAAAGGACATCATTGAGGTTGCCCAGATGGAAGGAGCCAATGCCCTCCAGATCTTCTTTAGTATAAAGATAAGGTATTTAAGCTCCACGATACTTTTTGTTGTTATCTTCTCCCTGATCAATTCCTTCAAGGTATTCAGAGAGATATATCTTTTAACGGGAGATTACCCATACCCGACGCTGTACATGCTTCAGCACTTTATGAACAACACGTTCAAGTCCCTGGATTATCAGAAGCTTTCCGCGTCGGCGATAATAATGTCAATTGTCATGGTCATCATAATCGGAGCCCTCTTCCTTATTGAGGATCATTTCGGAAAGGATGTGGAAGAATGAGAAGACCCGGATCCCTTTCCAAAAAAAGAAAAAAACAGCTTATATCCACATCTCTGGTGCTGGTGTTCGCTTTATTGTTTGCCATCGTGTTCTTAACACCCATCGTGCTTACGATAACGAACTCGCTGATGTCACAGACCGAGATATCCGCCAACTACGGCGCGGTTTTCGCTAAAAGCGAAAAAGGAAGCAAGGTTTTCATATCCGAGATAGTAAACCTTAAGTTCATTCCGGATATGATATCATTTTCACAGTACTTTACAGTGCTTTTGAAGAGTCCCCAGTATCTGATAAAGTTCTGGAACTCCGTGATACTGGTTGTTCCCATTGTGGTCTTCCAGCTGGCGGTTGCGATGTTTGCTTCCTACGGATTCATGAGAGCAAAGGGAAAGCTTAAGGAGATCGTGTTCTTCTTATACATCATCCTTATGCTGATGCCTTATCAGGTAACGCTGGTTCCCAACTACATCGTTTCGGACTGGCTGCATCTTTTGAATACCAAGTGGGCCATCTGGCTTCCGGGTATCGCATCGCCTTTTGCGGTATACTTACTTACAAAGTTTATGAGAAGGATTCCTTCTTCATATATAGAAGCGGCACAGATCGACGGTGCCGGCGAGTGGCAGATATTCAGACAGATCTGCGCTCCCCTTTGCAGAGGCTGTATGTACTCGGTAGCGATCCTTGTTTTTATCGACTACTGGAACATGGTCGAGCAGCCCCTTGTTTTGTTGTCCGATGAAGAAATGCAGCCCCTGTCCGTATTCTTATCAAGAATAAACAGCGGTGAAACGGGACTTGCGTTTGCGGTGGCAACCATTTATATGGTGCCCGGACTTTTGGTATTTTTGTACGGCGAAGATTACCTGGTGGAAGGTATAATGTACCAGGGCGGAATAAAAGGTTAAACCGGAGGTTTTTATTATGAAAGAGAAAAAATCAAAGAGAGAGTGGGTCAAGACATTTGCCATTATATTCCTGGCGATCCTTTTGGTGCTTACCCTTTGCTCAAACACAATTCAGAACTATTCGCTTCCGGAGGTATCCGCTCAGTACGTATACAGCGGAACGGTAACGAACAAGATAAGGGGCAGCGGAACGGTGGTCGCAAACGATCCATATGCCGTTAACACTTCCCAGTCAAGAAAGATCGCTTCCGTTGAAGTAAGGGTTGGCGACACTGTTGAAAAGGGCGATGTTATCTACACTCTCGAGGACGGCGACAGCGAGGAGCTTACCGAGGCTAAGGATAAGTTAAAGGAGCTTCAGAACGCTTATGAGAGCGCCATCATTGAAGGAGGGGTATCTTCCTCTGTAACAAACGATATTGAGAAGAATGGTACAGGCGACCTTGCAACAAACCAGGCAAAGCTTGCAGCAGCAAAGGCAAGGGTAGAAGGTTTAGAGGCTAAGGTTGAAAAGCTTCAGAGGCAGAAGGACGACTACAACGACGAATATAACAATGAAGGTGACAAGAAGAAACTTGCGGATCTTCAGAAGCTTCTTAAGAAGGCGCAGGACCAGCTGGTAATTGATGAGGCTAATGTAAGTGATGCCGAAACAAAGTACAATGATGCAAAAAGTGCAGTTTCCGAAAAGAAGAAGGCGATTGCGGAAATAGAAGATATCTTTGATAAGATCGCGGATGTATCTTCCGGAGAAGGCGCAAAACTGAGAGATGACTACGATGGAACGGAGGGCAAAAATCTCTACGATCTTGAGCAGGAACTGAAAGACTATAAATCCGACCTTAAAAAACTCGAAGAAAAACAGAAAAAAGCAAAGAAGACTTATGATGCTACTGTTGCAAACAAGAAAGCTACAGAAGCCAACATTGCCAATTACGAAGCAGCAATCGAGAACACCGAAAACTCCATCGGCGGAACTCAGCATTCTCTTTCCAAGCAGCTTTCTGATGCACAGGCAGCATTGGACGATGCCAAAGAGGCATACGACAAGATCCGTGAAGAAATTACTTTGAAGTATGGTCTTGAAGACAAGCTTGATGCCATCAAGGCTCAGGAGAAAGAAATCGCGAAGCTTTCCGAGGAGACGGTTGGAGGAACCATCAAGGCACCTATTGCAGGTTCCATCATTTCTCTTAACTACTCCGCAGGACAGACCATCAATGTTAAAGAAAGCAACGAAGTTGCAACGATCCAGAAGTCAGGTGATGAATATTCACTTGAGATGAGCATTACCAATAACCAGGCAAGGCTTGTAAACGTGGGCGACGAAGCAGAAGTATCAAACTCCTGGTACTACTCCGACGTACACGCACGTGTTAAGTCAGTCAGACCCGATCCTACAAACCCTTCGGCAAACAAGCTTGTTGTTTTTGAAGTTGAGGGCGAAGGACTTTCAAACGGTCAGACTCTTAACCTCACTGTAGGTAACAGAACCGGTAACTATGATATGGTCGTTCCCAACAGTGCCATCAAGGAAGATACAAACGGAAAATATGTTTTAAGAGTACTTTCCAAGAGCACACCTCTCGGAAACAGATATATCGCAGAAAAGGTTGAAGTAACCGTTCTTGCCGAGGATGATACAAATACCGCTATTTCCGGTAACCTCGACAGCTGGGGTGAATACATCATCACCACCGCAACAAAGCCCATCGACGATGGACAGCAGGTTCGCTTAAAGGATTAAAATGAGTTACTTAAAAAAAGTATTTACGAAAAAACAAATAGTGTGGCTCATAGTGACCGGCGCCGTACTCATATTGTTTTTCATCAATCTGGCCATCGGTATCGGCCTTTCGAAGACTCAGAACGTGCAGATCTCTGCGGACAGATGGGATTCAAAAGGCGAGCATGCCATGCTGAGCGTTTTCTTTTCAGATATGGCCTATGCCACGGAAGATACCATGAAGGAGCTTTCCTTTAATATAGACGAAGGTCTTGATAAGGAAGCTGTTTCCGCATCCAATGACCATGCAAGAAGAAAAGTGGACGGCTACAGTTCCACAGGTAAGATTTCCGTAACCTCTGATACTTCCACTCAGGAAGTTAAGGCCTATGGTGTCGGCGGAGACTACTTCCTGATGCATCCCCTTAAAATGCTCTCGGGAAGCTACTTTGACGGAAATGACGTGATGCAGGATCATATAATCCTTGACAATGATACGGCCTGGCTCCTTTACGGTTCCTACAATATCGTGGGTAAGCCCGTGTGGATCGGAGACAAGCTCCATATCGTATCGGGAGTATATGAAAGAGACAAGGGAAGGCTTAATGACCTTGCCGGAAACAATGAAGCGACTGCATATATTTCTTATGAGAGCCTTGCGGCTGCCATGGGAGGAGATGCTCCCATAAACTGCTACGAGGTGCTTATGCCCAACCCGGTTTCGGGATTTGCGGAGAAGATAGTAAAGGATGCGATCCATTTTGAAGAAAACCGCTTTACCATAGTTCAGAATACGGGCAGGTTCCACTGGACGAAGCTGATAAAGAACGTTGGAGCTTTCGGAAGCAGGAGCATGAACGGAAAGTCCATTCTTTATCCCTATTGGGAGAACATGGCAAGGGGACTTGAAGACATCATCACCCCCTTTGTTGTGATCGGTTTGTTGTTATTTATCTTTGTTGTTGCAAATATAATTGTTTTGCTGGCCAGAATGTGGAAAAACCGCGAAATCCATTCTAGCGATGTTAAGAACTATCTGGAACGAAGACTTGAAATATACAGAGAAAAGAAGAGGGAAATGAAAAAACCCGAAGGAGGAGAATATTTATGAAGAAGATCATGAAAAGCATTGTTGCCATGACCCTTATCGCCGCTATGATCCTGTCCATGGCCGGATGCGGTAAAAAGGGCGGTTCATCCGCGGCAAAAGGTACCATCGACAAGAACACGATCTACAAAGAAGAGCAGTTACAGCTCAATTTAAAGAAAGACATGAACATCGGCAGAGTAGCGGTGGGATCATCCAAGATCTATATGATCGGAAATGTTTACGATCAGGAATACAACACCACAACCTACCTTGTGACCTGCGACCTTGACGGTTCCAATTACTTCGAGAAGAAGATGGACATGAAGGGCTGGGTCGACAATCTCTATATCACTCCCGATGACAACGTTTTCATTACATACAATGATTATTTCGAGGACGATTCCGATCCCGATAACTACGTTTACGAGAACTATAACTATATCGCAAAGTTCGATGCCGAAGGAAACAAGCTTCTTGAGAAGGAACTTACGGAAGAACTCGACATTGACTACATCAATTCACTTACAATGTTAAACGACGGCGGCATGATCGTTTATGCCGGAAACTTTATTTACCTGCTTGATGCCGACCTTAACAAGAAAAAAGAAAAAGAACTTTCCGAATCAACATGGGTAAATCAGTTCTATCAGTTTAAAGACGGTACTGTAGGCGCCCTTATGTGGGGCGATACAGGCGAAGAGATGAAAAAGACAGATCTTAACACTCTGGAATTTGGTGAAAAGATCGATTTTCCTTTCGCAATTGACAACTATACATTACTTCCCGGAAATGACAAATATGACATGCTCTTAAGGACCTCTTCCGCAGTATACGGATATAAGACCGGTGACAAGGAACCCACAGAGCTTTTCAACTTCATCAATTCCGATATAGAAACAAACTATTTTGACTCACTCAGTGCCATCGCCGACGGATCCTTTATAGGTTCTTATTCCGATTATACGGATGATGCGTACAAGTTCGTCATTGCAAAATATACAAAGATCGATCCTGCGGATTATGTAGAGAAGAAGGTTCTTTCTATCGGTGTAACCTATCTTGATTACAACGTAAGAAAGGCAATTATCAAGTACAACAAGACAAGCGACAACTACAGGATCACGATCGTTGACTACAGTCTCTATAATACTGAAGATAATTACAATGGCGGACGTGAAAAGCTGAATTCCGATATCGCTTCCGGACAGGGTCCCGATATCATAATGTCCGACGATCCCACACTTATCAGTAACTATGCTTCAAAAGGCATTTTTGTGGATCTTCACAAGTTCGCCGATTCCGATCCGGATGTAAACATTTCCGATATCTGGCCCAACCTCTTAAAGGCCTGCGAAACGGACGGAAAGCTCTACGAGCTGGTTCCTTCCTTCAGCATCGATACATTGGTCGGAAAGGCTTCAAAGCTTGGCAATCGCACAAGCTGGACACTTGCTGAAATGAGAGAATTCGAGAAGTCCCTTCCCGAAGGAACCGACCTTCTGGTTGGCGGCGTTTCCAGAGAATCCATGCTTACAAGCCTTATGAGAGTTGAAGGAAACAACTTCGTTGACCTTAGCAAGGCAACATGCAACTTTGATTCCGATTACTTTAAGCAGTTATTGACCTACTGTGCAGAGCTTAAATCAGAAGAAGAGATCAACGTGGATGACGATTATTACAACAACTACGATTCCTTATGGAGATCCGACAAGGTTGCTTTATACAACTTCTATTTCTCGGATTTAAGCAGCTACAAGTATGTTGTAAAGGGATACTTCGGAGAGCCCGTAAGCTTCGTCGGTTATCCCAGCAGCGACGGAAAGGGTTCCGTTATCACCTTCTGGCAGTCACTTGCAATCTCTTCAAAGTGCAAGAACCAGGAAGGTGCGTGGGATTTCGTTAAGTTCTTCTGGTCAAAGGATTATCAGGAAAACTGCTACAGCATTCCCGCTTCCATGTCCCGCTTCGATGAAGTGAGCAAGAGCGCAATGGAAAGACCCAGCTACGAAGATGAGAACGGCGAGGTCGTTTACTATGATGATTCCTGGTGGATCGGCGGAACAGAGGTTAAGCTTGAGCCCCTTACACAGTCTGATGTGGATATGTTAAAGGAATTCATCCTTTCCATCGACAAGAAGGAAGAAAGCTTCGGTGAGGATATCTTAAACATCATCAACGAAGAAGCAGAGCCTTTCTTCAGAGGTCAGAAGAGTGTTGACGAGGTAACTCAGATCATTCAGAGCCGCGTAAGCATTTACTTAAAAGAGAAGCAGTAAAAACAAAAATTACAGGGCCTTCGCTCACGGTTGTGGGCGGAGGTCTTTTTCTTTTGAAAGAAAGGTTTGTTTTTATCGCAAAATGTGGGCAAAGAAAGTATAAAAATGGCATTGAATAGTCAGTTTATCTTTAATAAAATAGTGATATCTTAGAAAAAATATGGGAGGTTACGTATGTATTACATTGGCGTAGATCTTGGAACCTCGGCCGTTAAGCTTCTCTTAATGGACGAAGGCGGAAAAATCCTTAACGTGGTTTCTAAAGAATACCCCTTGTTCTTCCCTCATCCCGGCTGGAGCGAGCAGAAGCCCGAGGACTGGTATGAAAAGAGCGTAGAGGGCTTAAAGGAACTGGTTGAGGGCTTCGACAAGTCAATGATCAAAGGCATCAGCTTCGGCGGACAGATGCACGGACTTGTTATCCTGGATGAAAATGACGAGGTCATCCGTCCCGCGATCCTCTGGAACGACGGAAGAACTCAGAAACAGGTTGATTATTTAAACAATGAGATCGGTAAGGACAAGTTATCCGAGTACACCGCAAACATCGCATTTGCGGGCTTTACCGCTCCCAAGATCCTTTGGGTTAAGGAGAATGAACCCGAAAACTTCAAGCGTATCAAAAAGATCATGCTTCCCAAGGACTATCTTGCATACAAGTTCTCCGGAACCTTCTGCACCGATTATTCCGATGCATCCGGAATGCTTCTTCTTGATGTAAAGAACCGCAAGTGGTCAAAGGAAATGTGCGATATCTGCGGTATCACCGTTGATATGCTTCCCACACTTTACGAAAGCTTCGACAAGGTAGGCGTTCTTACCGCTGAACTTACCAAGGTACTGGGACTTAACGACGGTGTTGTTGTTGCTGCAGGTGCGGGCGACAATGCTGCAGCCGCTGTAGGAACCGGAACCGTAGGAAACAATAGATGTAACATTTCATTGGGAACCAGCGGAACCGTATTCATGTCATCCGACAGCTTCGCAGTTGATTCAAACAATGCCCTTCATTCATTCGATCACGCAGACGGACATTACCACTTAATGGGTTGTATGTTAAGTGCCGCAAGCTGCAACAAGTGGTGGATGGACGAGATCATAAAGACCAAGGATTATGCTGCAGAGCAGAAGGGTATCGAGAAGCTTGGCGAGAACCACGTGTTCTTCTTACCTTACTTAATGGGTGAGAGATCTCCCTGGAACAACCCCGACGCACGTGCTACCTTCACAGGTATCACAATGGATACCACAAGGGAGGATCTTACACAGGCCGTTCTTGAAGGTGTTGCATTTGCCACAAGGGACATGTACGAAGTTGCAAAGAGCATCGGTGTTGCTCCCAAGCGCACCATGATCTGCGGCGGCGGTGCAAAGAGTCCCCTCTGGAGAAAGATGATCGCAAACATCTTAAACATCGAGGTTGATGTTCCCGAATGTGAAGAAGGCCCCGGAATGGGCGGCGCAATGCTTGCCATGGTAGCCTGCGGAGCGTACGAGAGCGTTGAGGCAGCGGCAGCAGCCATCGTTAAGGTTTCCAAAACAGAGAAGCCCGATCCCGAGCTTGTTAAGAAGTACGAGGAGAGATATCAGCAGTTCAAGACCATCTATCCCGCACTCAAGCCCGTTTTTGATGTGATCAAGTAAAGATTTTATCAATATTTCACACATTTAAAGAAGCAGACTGTGTTATAATCTACACAGTTTCAATAAAGCCAAAACAAACCATTTGACTAACCAAACAAGGAGGAATCACAATGATTAATGTACCTGAGGTAAAACTGGGTATCGTTGCGGTAAGCCGTGACTGTTTCCCTATCCAGTTATCAGAGAAGAGAAGAAGCGCCATCAAGGCAGCTTACAAGGGAGAACTTTATGAGTGCCCCGTAACTGTTGAGAACGAACTCGATATGTTAAAGGCAGTTGAAGATGTAAAGGCTAAAGAGTGCAATGCTTTAGTAGTATTCCTCGGAAACTTCGGTCCCGAGACTCCCGAAACACTTATTGCAAAGAATTTTGACGGTCCCTGCATGTTCGTTGCAGCAGCAGAAGGCGACGGCGATATGATCAACGGCCGTGGCGACGCTTACTGCGGAATGCTTAACTGCTCATACAACCTTGGCATGAGACACTTAAAGGGTTATATTCCCGAGTACCCCGTTGGTACAGCTGATGACATCGCAAAGATGATCGCTGACTTCGTTCCCATCGCTCGTACCATCATCGGACTTTCCAACTTAAAGATCATAACCTTCGGACCTCGTCCTCAGGACTTCTTCGCTTGTAACGCACCCATCAAGGGCCTTTACGAGCTCGGTGTTGAGATCGAAGAGAACTCAGAGCTTGACCTTCTTGTTTCCTACAAGGAGCACGCTAACGATCCTCGTATCCCCGGCATCTGCGAAGAGATGGCTAAGGAAATGGGCGAAGGAAAGTACTATCCCGAACTTAATGCTCGTATGGCACAGTTTGAGCTTACACTTCTTGACTGGGCTGAGAAGCACAAGGGCGCAAGAAAGTATGTTGCATTCGCTGACAAGTGCTGGCCTGCATTCCCTTCACAGTTCGGATTTGAGCCCTGCTACGTAAACAGCCGTCTTGCTTCCAGAGGAATCCCGGTTTCCTGTGAAGTAGATATCTACGGTGCATTATCCGAGTACATCGGAAGCTGCATCACTTACGACGCAGTTACACTTCTTGATATCAACAACTCCGTTCCTCAGTACATCTACGATGAGGACATTAAGGGCAAATATGATTGCAAGCTTACCGACACATTCATGGGCTTCCACTGCGGAAATACTCCTTCCTGCAAGATGTGTGCAGATCGTGCCGTTAAGTATCAGCTCATCCAGCACAGACTTCTTGAGCCCCAGGGCAGCGAGCCTGACTTCACCCGCGGTACTCTTGAAGGCGATATCGCAGCAAGCGACATCACATTCTATCGTTTACAGTGCGATTCAGAAGGCGTGCTGAGAGCATACATCGCTGAAGGTGAGATCCTTGACGTTAAGACAAGATCCTTCGGTGGTATCGCAATCTTCAACATTCCTGAAATGGGACGTTTCTATCGTCACGTGCTTGTTGAGAAGAGATATCCTCACCACGGTGCCGTTGCATTCGGTCACTGCGGAAAGCTTCTTTTCGAAGTATTCAAGTTCTTCGGAATCAAGGATATTGCTTACAACCAGCCCGCTAACCTTCCTTATCCCACAGAGAATCCCTGGGCATAAAGGTTTTTATGGACTTAACGGAGAGTTCCGCCGACAGGCGGGACTCTCTTTTTATTATTCTTTTATTTGACAAATGCGGCGTTGATATCTATCTTTAGAGGGAAGGAGTTTATTATGGCTTATATTACATGTAAAGACCTTTCTCTCGGCTACGACGGACAGGTCATATCGGAAAAGATAAATTTTGATGTTAAGAAGGGTGATTATCTTTGTATCGTTGGTGAAAACGGTGCGGGAAAGAGTACCCTTATGAAGACACTGCTTCATCTGATCGAGCCCATCTCCGGGTCCATCGAATACGGAGACGATATATCTCTTACTCAGATCGGATATCTTCCCCAGCAGACCCAGATCCAGAAGGATTTCCCCGCTTCCGTAAAGGAGATCGTTTTAAGCGGAACCATATCCGCCGGTACTTTCAAACCCTTTTATTCTTCTTCGGATAAGGAAAAGGCCTTAAAGAATATGGAGCGCATGGATATCCTGGACCTTAAGAACAAGAGCTACAGAAGCTTATCCGGCGGTCAGCAGCAGAGGGTGCTTCTTGCAAGGGCGCTTTGCGCAACGGAGAAGATGCTGATCCTTGACGAGCCTGTGACCGGTCTCGATCCCAAGGTTACGGCGGAATTCTACAGACTGATAAAGCAGCTTAACAAGGAAGGACTTACCGTTATCATGGTATCTCACGATCTTCAGGCTGCCATAAACTATGCAACCCACATCCTTCACGTAGGAAAGATACAGCAGTTTTTCGGTCCTACTGAGGATTACCTTGAGAGCTGCGCTTTCAGAAAGTTCAGCGGCTTCGGAGGGGAGGAATAATGCAGACACTTGCCTACTATTTAAGCTTTCCCTTTGTGAGATATGCTCTTGTGGTAGGCGTTTTGATCTCCCTTTGTGCATCACTTTTCGGTGTCACTCTGGTTCTCAAACGCTATTCCTTTATAGGTGACGGACTCTCGCATGTGGCTTTCGGCGCCATCGCCATCGCCACTGTTCTGAAGCTTTCAAACAATACACTTTTAGTCATGCCCATAACGATCCTTGCGGCAGTGGTATTGCTTAAGTCCGGGCAGAACGCAAAGCTTAAGGGCGATTCCGCCATTGCGATCTTTTCGGTTTCCGCCATGTCCATCGGTTACGTTTTGATGAACGTTTTTTCCGCTTCTTCAAACGTAGCGGGAGATGTGTGCTGCACACTTTTCGGCTCCACCTCGATCCTTACTTTGAAAAAAGAAGATGTCTGGATCAGCGCCGTGTTTTCGGTTCTGGTGGTTGCGGTATTCGTAATCTTTTATAACCGTATCTTCACGGTTACCTTTGATGAGACCTTTGCAAAGGCATCGGGCATAAAAACAAATGCCTACAACTTCCTTATCGCTATCGTGATAGCAGTTATCATTGTGCTGGGGATGAACCTTGTGGGATCTTTGCTTATCTCGGCGCTTGTTGTTTTTCCTGCCCTGGCGGCCATGAGACTTGTCAATAATTTCAAGGGAGTGATCATCGCCTCTGCGGTCATCGCAGTGGTAAGTGCACTTGCCGGAATGATAGCATCCATATATCTTTCAACTCCCACGGGAGCAAGTATTGTTATATGTAATCTGATATCCTACCTGATAGCCTGTCTGGTGGGAAAAATAAAGCATTAAAAGCGCCTTTTTTGTTGGCGAATGGCGGTTTGCGTGATAAAATAACATAGTGTGGAAATGCACTATCAGAGGGGTCAGCGGTCTATCCACCGGTGACTCCCTTTTTATATGAGGAATTTGAGAATGAAGAAGGTTATACGATGCTTAGCCTTTGCGCTTCTGATCGGGCTGATCACGGTAAGGGTGTTTGATATTCTGTCATGGAAGGACACCACCGATAATTACATCTCTTCGACGGAAATGCTTTACGGAACGGACAAAGATCTTATAGATGCGGTGTTTCTGGGCAGCAGTCATACCTATTGCACAATATATCCTTCGGTGATGTGGAACAGCCGGGGAATATCGGGCTTTGACATGTCGGTTTCGGGACAGGACCGGTGGTCGGCATATTACTCCCTTAAAGAAGTGTTGAAGACTCAGTCGCCGAAGGTTGTTTTTGCGGAAATGTATACGCTTTTATACGACAGGGCGCCCCAGGAGTGGATGGTATACCGGAATGTGCTGTCCCTTAAGCCTTCACTTAATTCAAAGGATCATGTAGAGGCTTTGATAGATGAAGAAGAACGCGGGGACTATAATCTGCGGTTCCCCATAATTCACACCAGATACAGGGAGCTTCAGAAGTACGATTTTATAAACAATCCTCAGAATGAATATTTGCGGGGCGAATGCCTCGGCTGGCATATTGAGAGCGGTCTTAAGAACCCACAGGCGAGATTTGAGAAAGATGTCATAAAGCTCAATGCTGCAAACCAAAAGTGGCTTGACGATCTTAGGGCCCTTTCGGAAGAAGAAGGATTTAAACTGGTATTTTACCTTGCGCCTTACAGCGTGACGCCGGATCAGCAGAAGATGATCAACGCCTCAAAAGAATATGCGGAAAAGTACGGAATAGATTTCTACGATTTCAACCTTCTTTCGAAGGAACTGGATGTTGACTGGAGCCACGACATGTTGGATGTGGATCACACCAACGGCTTCGGAGCAACAAAGATCTCATTGTATCTTGCGGATATTCTTGCGGATGAGTACGGACTTTTGGATCACAGAGGCGACAGCGCCTACAGTCAATGGGATCTGGATTATAAGAAGTATGTTCATTCCTATATGCAGAATCGTCTTGAGAGTGCGGGAAATGTACCGGAGTACCTTGATATTGCAAAACAGATAAGCGATGTAGCCATTTACATATCCGTGGATGGTGAGTTTGGAAATATCGTGGACTGGATCGAAAAACTTGGTATCAGTGCCGAGGAACTGGGTTCGGGGGGAAAATGGTTATGGAAAAACGGAGTACTTACGAAACTGATGGACAACTCCGGCGGAACCATCGTCTGTCATGAGTACTCGAAGTTTGACAATGTTATCGTTCAGTGCATACCGGACAACACAGAGGCAAATCTTCTTGTAAACGGAGAGACTGTAACAAAAACGGCAAATGGCGTGAATATACTTGTTTACGACACATTTGGAAATATGGTTCTCGGAACCAACGTGATAGACAATTAACAATCGGAACAAATAATCATAGATCGAGGAGCGGGATATGTCATTTAATTCATTTCAATTCCTGGTATTTTTTCCTATAGTGGTGATCCTTTACTATGCGATACCAAAAAAGATAAGGCCCATATGGCTGGTCATCGCAAGTTATTATTTTTACATGTCATGGAATGCAAAATATGCAGTTCTGATACTGACATCCACGATCATCACTTATTTAAGCGGTATCTTACTCGGAAAGGCCGAGAAGGTATCTTCTCGTAAGTGGATAGTGGCGGGAAGCTTTATCACCAATCTGGGAATCCTGGTGATGTTTAAATACTTTGCCTTTTTCCTTTCAAACCTCAACAAGGTATTGGGGATCCTCCACGTAAGTGCCATCGACAATCCCTTTTCCTTTGTTCTTCCGGTAGGTATTTCTTTCTATACCTTCCAGGCCCTTTCCTACACGGTGGACGTTTACAGGCACGAGATCGAGCCGGAGAAGAATTTCATCAATTACGCTTTGTTCGTATCCTTCTTCCCTCAGCTGGTTGCAGGTCCTATCGAGAGATCGGGAAATCTACTTACCCAGATCCAGAGCGTCAGCAAGAAGAAACTGTTTGACTACGACAAGTTTGTTAAGGGCTTCTCCCTTATGTGCTGGGGTATGTTCGTAAAGATGGTCATCGCCGACAGGGTTGCGATCTTCGTTGATACGGTATTTAACAGCATTTATAACATCGGAAGCGTTGAAGCTCTTTTCGGTGCTTTGGGCTTTACGCTTCAGATCTACTGTGACTTTTCGGGTTATTCTCTCATTGCCATCGGTGCTGCCAATGTCATGGGCTTTGACCTGATGGAAAACTTCAATACACCTTATTTTGCCGAATCCATTCAGGACTTCTGGAGGCGCTGGCACATTTCCCTTTCCACCTGGTTCAGGGATTACCTTTACATTCCTCTGGGCGGAAGCAGATGTTCGAAGCTTCGTAAATACTTCAACATCATGGTCACCTTCCTTGTGAGCGGACTCTGGCACGGAGCTGCCTGGACATTCGTTATCTGGGGCGGACTCCACGGAATCTACCAGATAGTGGGAGATCTTCTCCGTCCCGTGAAGAAGAAAGTAAACGAGCTTTTAAAGGTCAACACCGAAGCCTTCAGCTTTAAGTTCGGAAGGATAATCACCACCTTCTTCCTTACGGTTGTTGCATGGATCTTCTTTAAGGCCGGAAGCATCGGAGTGGCATTCAGATATTTAAGAGCACTGTTTACAAAGTGGAATCCCTGGGTATTCTTTGATTCCTCACTTTATGAATACGGTCTCGACAGACCGGAAGCCATGATCCTTCTCTGGTCGATCCTGGCACTGTTTGTTGTTGATGTGATCCGCTATAAGAAGGGCTTAAACATCGGAGAATTCCTTGTTAAGCAGAATCTCTGGTTCAGATGGATCGTACTTATCGTTTTGATCGTTTGCTGCCTCGTATTCGGCGAATACGGCATCGACTTTGATTCGTCCCAGTTTATCTATTTCCAGTTCTAGGAGGTTTATTGATGAAAAATGCCATAAGGGGCGCAGGCTTTGTCCTGGCTCTCGTTCTGGCAATTTCATATGCGTATCATGTGGTTTCATGGAAAGATACCACAGGAGATTACCTTTCTTCGGTGGAGCAGCTTTACAGCACTCCCAAAGATCTCGTGGATGTTGTTTTTATGGGTTCCAGCCACACTTACTGTGCGATAAATCCCTCAATCCTTTGGGAGGATCAGGGTATCGCGGCTTTTGACATGTCCACTTCCGGACAGGATCGGAATGCAACATACCACTACCTGAAGGAGCTTTTAAAGACTCAGTCACCGCAGGTTGTTTTTATAGACATGTACGGTCTTCTGTTTGACAGACATGCGATAGAGGGAAATGTTTACAGGAACCTTCTTTCCATGCGCTATTCAAAGAATGCCATCGACATCGTGAACGGATATATCGAAGAGGGCGAGAGGCTGGATTATTACTTAAGATGGCCCATCGTTCATACCCGTTACAAAGAGCTTAAGATGTACGATTTCATCAAATATCCCGTGAGCGTTTACGGTCGCGGCGAGGCTCTTGCATGGACCAAAACGGATATGTTCGAATATGAGGGTGCTGCCTTTATCGATGAAGTAGGTGAGCTGGACGAGGAAAACGCAAAGTGGCTTTCCGATCTTAAGGCCCTTTCGGAAGAAGAAAACTTTACGCTTGTTTTCTTTGTTGCTCCCTTCGATGTCAAGGAAGAAGAGCAGCTTGTCTTAAACGCCGCAAAGGCTTATGCGGATGAAAACGGGATTGCTTTTTATGACCTTAACAGACTGGATAAAGAGATCGGGCTTGACCGATATGCGGATATGACGGATCCTCATCACACTAATGCCTTCGGAGCAGAAAAGGTTACGAAGTATTTTGAAGATATCCTTGTATCGGAATTTGATCTTAAGGATCATTCCGGGGATGCGAAATATTCATATTGGGATAAGGATCTTAAATACAATAAGCATCTTTCCGCTGCCGATGTCATAAAGAATACAACGGATGTGTATGACTGTATCGAGCTTGCGACAGAACTTGATGATACGATCGTTGTTCTTTCTTTGGACGGAGAGTTTGAGAATATCATTCCAAATCTTGCCCGCCTTGGTATTTCGGAAGAAGAAGCCGTAACCGGCGGCAAGTGGGTTTATCAAAATGGCGCCTGGGCGAAGATGGTCGAGAATCTTCCGGGACAGATCAAAGCGATTGAGATCGACAGATATCATACGCTCATAATTCAGTATGTTGAGGGTAATACACAGGCCAATATCCTTTTGGATAAAGAGTCCGCAGTGACCACATCAAACGGCCTTAATATAGTGGTTTACGACGGTTTCACCAACGAGCTTGTAACAAAAAGAGGCGTTGACAATTAATATATGACCGGGCTTAAGAGACCTTTGTTTGAACTTCATAAGGAAGCGGAACGCCCCTACGGCGGAGCGCAGCAGTGGTTTTCAAAGAATTATTTAAGAAAATGCGGCTGCGGTGTCATAGCGTGCGCAAATATCCTGGCGCAAAAAGAAATTGCGACTCCCGAAAAAAGGGAAGTCGATATGGCCGACTACATGAAGATCGCAAACCGACTCAAGAGCTTTTATCTTCCAATAATCCCGGGACAGGGCATAAACGGATGGGTGATGTCCCTTGGGATAAATCTCTATTTCCTGATACACCGGCTTCCTTACAAAGCCTTTTGGGGTGTATCCGCAAAAAAGATGGATGCACGTATCGAGAGGATGCTTTCGGAGGACACGCCGGTTTGTTTTTCCATCGGACCCAATTTCCCAAATCTCTTCGGAAAGAAAATGGTGAGGCTTTACAGCCGTGAAGGGGATAAGTATGTGTCAAATTCGGAGATAAACGGGCATTACGTTTCCGTGACGGGAATGGATGACACCTGGTACGAGATCTCCACCTGGGGCAGGAAAATGTATGTAAAACGGGAGGAATTCAGGGAATATGTAAAGAAGCATTCCTGTTCCCTGTTTTCAAATGTGCTGGTGGTAAGGCATAAATGACGGTTGTTTATCAATCGTTATTTCCGATATGGTATGATCATAGGAGTCGCATAAAAACAAAATGAAAGGAAAGAGTATGAACATAGTTATCCTGGAAAGAGCCAGCGTCGGAATGGACGTATCGGTTGCGTTATTTGAAGATTTCGGAAACGTGGAGATCTATCGAAACACCTTGTATGACGAGATCGCAGAAAGAGTCAAGGATGCGGACATCATCATAGCAAACAAGAGCAAGCTTAACGAGGACACCCTTAAAGACGCAAAGAACGTAAAGCTCATCTGCGAATTTGCAACGGGCTTTGACAACGTTGACCTTGAATACTGCAAAAAGCGCGGTATCGGCGTCTGCAACGTTCGCGATTACTGCACGGATATGGTGGCTCAGCATACTTTCGCAATGGCCTTTTATCTGGCAGGAAAGCTTAAGTATTATGATGATTACGTAAAGAGCGGCGAGTACGGTTCTCAGGACAGGTTCTCGAATTTCGACCTTCCTTTCCTTGAACTTGCGGGCAAGACCTGGGGCATTATAGGAATGGGCAATATTGGAAGAAAGGTTGCGCGTATTGCCACCGCTTTCGGTGCAAAGGTCATCTTCTACAGCGTGACGGGAAAGTCAACGGTTACAGACTATGAGAGAGTTGATTTCGATACACTTCTGGCAGAGTCGGATTTCTTATCTCTTCACTGCCCCCTTTCGGATCTGACCCGTGGCCTTATGAATGCGGAAGCACTTTCCAAGATGAAAGCTACCGCATATCTCATCAATGTGGCCAGAGGACCGGTTGTGGATCAGAAGGCTTTGTATGACGCGCTGGATACCGAGCTGATCGCAGGTGCAGGCCTTGATGTTCTGGAAAAAGAACCCATTGCGGCAGACAATCCCTTAGCGACCATAAAGGATTCCACAAAGCTCATCATCACACCCCATCTTGCATGGGCTTCGGTGGAAGCAAGGGAAAGATGCGTACATTTCACATACGATAACATAAAGGCATTCCTTGACGGCAAAGTCCTTTGCCGCGTGGATCTTGAACATTAAGGAGGCGGATATGGCAAGAAAGATTGGTATCATCGGCGCAATGGAACTTGAGGTTGAAAAGCTCATTGAGGCCATGGAAGAAAAAAAGGAAACAAAGATCGGAATAAGAACCTTCTACGAAGGAAAGCTTGAAGGAACCGATGTTGTTCTTGCAAGATGCGGAGTAGGAAAGGTAAACGCCGGGATCTGCGTACAGATGATGGTGGACAGATTCGGTATCACCGACATAATCAACACAGGTGTTGCGGGATCTCTTAACGAGAAGATCGATATCGGAGACATTGTTCTTGCTACCAATGCGGTTTATCACGATATGGAAGCCGTTGCTTTCGGTTATGAAAGAGGACAGGTTCCACAGATGGACGTATTTGCTTTCCCCACAAGTCCCGAGCTTGTTGAAGCTGCGGAGAAGGCCTGCTTAAAGGTCAATCCCGATGTAAAGGTATTCAAGGGACGTATCGCTTCGGGAGATCAGTTCATCGCAGATAAGGAAACCAAGAACAACATAAAGAAATGGTTCGATCCCATGTGTGTTGAGATGGAAGGCTGTGCAATGGCTCATGCCGCTTACATCAACGGCATCAACTGTCTCATAATCAGGGCGATCTCCGACAAGGCCGATGATTCGGCTGAGGAGGATTACCCCACATTCGAAAGAAAAGCTGCCATCCACTGTGCCGCAATGGTACGTGAGATGATGAGGAATATATAATTCGGAGGTACAAATGAAGGTAAAGGGTAGTAACTACATCAAATCAAACAAGCCTCTTTTTAAGAAGCTTGTGGATGAGCTGTTAAAGGAGTATGAATATGTAACGCTCCTGGCTCAGGACGGAAACGGAAAAAATTATGCCGTTTCAAAGAGCGGTATCACTATAACAAGTGACAGCCGCGTCCTTGTTCAGAGAGGATTCGTTGTGAAGGTTTATTCGGAGGGTTGTTTTGCCGAGTATTCCGGAAACAGCATTTCTGAAGAGGAGATAGGAAAGATCGTATCAAGGATCAAAACAGATCTTGTGACCTTAGAGAAGGATGCGGACAAGTCTTCTTATAAGATTCCCGAAGATGAAGCGGTGGTATTTGAGAAGAGTACAGAATACGAGATCGATCCCGATGAGATGGGAGACGAAGCCATTGTTGCAAGGCTTAAGGAGGTCTTTGACAAGGGAATATCCATGGACGAGAGAGTGCTTAACTGCAATGTCCGTGCCGATTATCAGAAATATTCAAAGCTGTTCCTTTCAAAGAACAAGGATCTGGAACAGAACGTGATGTATACCACAGGTGCGGTAATGGTTATGACCCTCAAGGGCGAAGAGGTTAAGATGGGATACGGACCTTTCTCCGGTCTTTGCGGAATGGAACTTTTAAAGAGATATGATGATGTACTGGAGAGTACCGTTAAGACAGCCATCGAGTTACTTGACAGCGAACCCCTTCCTCCCGGAGAGTATGAATGCATCTGCGATCCTGCCACAACGGGTATGATCGTGCATGAAGCTTTCGGTCACGGTGTAGAGATGGATATGTTCGTAAAGGACAGAGCTCTTGCAAAGTATAATATCGGTGAATATGTGGCATCGCCCCTTATCACCATGCATGACGGTCCCGATCTTGATGATACCGCAACATTCTTCTTCGATGATGAGGGTACACTTTGTAAGGATACAGTCATTATCGACAAGGGTGTTCTTGTTACGGGTATGAGCGATCTTCAGTCTGCGGGAGCTCTGGGAACGGAGCCCACAGGTAACGGAAGACGTCAGGACTATATGAGAAAAGCCTATACCAGAATGACCAATACCTATTTCGAGCCCGGTAAAGACAAGCTGGAAGATATGATCGCATCCGTTAAGGACGGTCTTTTATTACAGGAGCCTTCATCCGGTATGGAGGATCCCAAGAACTGGGGCATTCAGTGCATGGTCACTCTTGCAAGAGAGATCAAAGACGGCAAATTAACCGGAAGGATCTTTTCACCGATAATACTTACGGGATATGTTCCGGACCTTCTCAAATCCATCACTATGGTATCGGACGAAGCCGAAGAATGCGGTACGGGCTACTGCGGCAAAGGTTATAAAGAATGGGTAAAGGTGTCTGACGGCGGCCCTTATATCAAGGCGCGCATCAGACTGGGTTAGGAGGCATTTATGGAACGTATAGAGAGAATATTGAAGGAATGCGGTATAGAGACATACCTCATTCGTAAGATAAGACGCGAGAGCACTGAGCTCTTTTACATCAAAAAGAAGCTGGATCTTCGTCGCATCACCGATGTGGCGGATATGACCGTCTGCATTTTCAAGGATGTGGAAAAGGACGGAGCTAAGCTTCGCGGAAGAAATGACATCATTGTCGACGAATCCATGACGGATGATGAGATCAGGGAGAAGATCAAGGCAGCAGCCTTTGCAGCAACCTGTGCTCCCAACAAATTTTTCACCCTTCCCGATCCTGAGAAGTCTGAAGAGATCGTTAAAGACAGCGACCTTATGGGAATGGATGACAAGGATATCGCAGATGCTTTTGTGAAGGCTCTTTACGAAGAGGATCACGACGATAAGGCATTTATCAATTCCTTCGAATTGTTTGTTTATAACTACCATGTGGCAATAAAGGGCTCAACGGGTGTTGACGTAGCCTATACAAAGAAAGAGGTTTCGGGAGAATTCGTGGCTCAGTGCAAAGAGCCTCAGGATGTAGAGACATATCAGGGCTTTGAATATGACAGTCTTGCCACAAACGATCTTAAGAAACTGGTAAGAGATACCCTTGTTCTTACAAAGGACAGAGCTGTTGCAACGAATATGCCTAAGAAGGGCAACTATGACGTTGTTCTTTCCGGCAAGTATCTTCAGGAGCTTATGACATTCTTCCTTGACAGATCCAATGCCGCATATGTTTATCAGGGATATTCAAACTATGAAGTGGGAAAGAACATACAGGGCGAGGATGTTAAGGGCGATGCTCTGAACATTAAGTTAGGTGTCAACGATCCCTTTAATGACGAGGGTATCAGAATGATCGAGAGGCCCTTCATCGAGAAAGGTGTTCTTAGGACACTTCACGGAGCTCAGAGATTCTGTGATTATCTCGGAATCCCGAAGATCGGTACCTACTCAAAGGTCCTTCTTCCCGAAGGAAGCGTAAAGAGCGACGAATTAAAGAAGAACTGTCTCCACGTTGTTAACTTCTCGGACTTCCAGATGGACAGTCTTGACGGACACTTCAAGGGCGAGATCAGACTTGCATATTTATATGACGAAAACGGAAACAGATCGGTTGTGACAGGTGGGTCGGTAAACGGAAGCATCATCGAGGGAATGAAGGATCTTAAGTTCTCAAGGGAGATGCAGAAACTTGCCAACTATGAAGGACCCGAAGTCATTAAGATCAGGAATGTAGCAGTAAGCGGAGAATGATTATGGAAAAAATTGCAAGCTTTACCATCGATCACATCAAGCTTCAGCCCGGCGTATATGTATCAAGAAAGGATCATATCGGAGCTGAAACGGTAACCACATTTGATATCAGAATGACCTCTCCCAATGAGGAGCCGGTCATGAACACGGCCGAGGTGCATACCATTGAGCATCTCGGAGCAACCTTCTTAAGAAATGATGCAGAGTGGAAGGACAGAGTCGTTTATTTTGGGCCCATGGGCTGCAGAACGGGATTCTATCTTCTTCTTGCGGGAGATCTTGAGAGTAAGGACATTGTGACACTCATGACGAAAATGTTCGAGTTCATGAGAGATTTTGAAGGAGACATTCCGGGAGCTGCGGCAAAGGACTGCGGTAATTACCTGGATCAGAACCTTCCCATGGCAAAGTATTTATCAAAGAGATTCCTTGATAATGTTTTATACGATATTAAGGAAGACAGGCTTGTTTATCCACAGTAGGAGAAAGACATGGCTACCATTTCCCTTTGTATGATCGTAAAAAACGAAGAGAAGATACTGAGGCGCTGCATTGATTCCCTTAAGGGGATTTATGACGAGGCCGTCATAGTTGATACGGGTTCGACGGACGCCACAAAGGCCATTGCAAAGGAGTACACGGACAAGGTCTATGATTTCGAATGGATCGATGACTTTGCAGCCGCAAGAAACTTTGCAATGAGCAAGGCCACCTGTGATTATATCTACATGGCCGATGCAGACGAAGTATTGGATGAGGAGAATCAGAAGAAGTTCATGATCCTCAAGGAAGCTCTGGACGGAGATGTTGAAGTGGTACAGATGTACTACGTAAATCAGCTTTCCAACGGCTCTGTCTATAATTTTGACAGAGAGCCCCGGGCAAAGCTTTATAAAAGGATCCGTGAGTTTAAGTTCGTGGATCCGATCCACGAAGTGATCAGGGAAGCGCCGGTGGTCTACGATTCCGATATCGATATACTGCACCTTCAGGAAGAAAGTCATGCCGGACGCGATCTTCGGACTTTCAGGAAAGCCATCGGGAAGCAGGGGCAGTTAAGCCGTCGCCTGATCCCCATGTACGCAAGGGAATTGATGATCGCAGGAACGGATGAGGATTTTCTTCTTGCGAAGGAATATTTTGAGGGGCTTTCAGAGGATGAAAACCTGGATAATGACCTTCTTAAGATGGTCTTTGTGGTGCTTACAAAGGTGGCTGTCATTGAAAAGGATGCAAACATGGTACTTAAATTTGCACTAAAGGATGTGGCCAGCGAGGGAAGCAGCGATATGTGCTGCCTCATAGGCTCCTACTTTGAAGAGCTGGGAGATTTGAAAGAGGCGGTACTTTGGTACTATAATGCCAGATATGAGACCAAAGCCATATTGGATATAAATTCCATGGGAAAAACTCCCTTAGAAGGCCTGATAAGGATCTATGAGGCCCTTGGCCTTAAAGAAGAAGCTCAGAATTACAAAGAAGAGCTTCGAAATATATAGGGAATTTGCAATACGGGGAATGAATCGGAATGCTAAATAAAAAAAGCATGCGAGGATAGTTGAATGAAGAAAAGAACACGCTTTTTAGCAAGAAGGCTGACAGCAGGATTACTGGCTGTCTTTTTGGCGTTCACAAATTTTGATCTTCCCGCTTTGGCGGAAGGTACCACGGAGTATGTAAATGACGTAAGCGCCGGAGAGAATATTTATAACGGAGATGTAAGTGATAGCGATGACGTGATCGTCCGGGATATTTCAACGGGTGAAGAAACGCCGGATCCGGTGAAACCGGAAGACAACGGTGAAGATGTTATTGATGATACTCAGGCTGATGAGGAAGAGAGCATACCTGAGAAATATATGCTTACATACAGGGATATACCCAAGGATCATGATGCTCCTGCTTACATTCCCGACTCTGATTCCCTTGAAAATGAGTATAATGCGGAATCATTACGCTCTTCTTACAACACAGATCTCGATACGTTAAAGAAACAGTATCCTTCAACAAGGGATCAGAATCCCTGGGGAAGCTGCTGGGCTCATGCTGCCGTAGCCACCGCAGAGATCAGTATGATCAAGCAGGGTAAGGCAAAAACAAGCGTTAACTGGAGCGAACTTGCCCTTGCATATTTCTTCTATAATACCGTGGAAGATCCCATGGGTGGAACTCACGGGGATTATACAAAACTTGGTTATTCAAACCTTGGCAATACGTGTCAGGAAGAAAATTATCTTGCAAGTGGTGGAAACAACAGTCTTACCTGGAGAGCGCTTGCAACATGGATGGGTGTTACTAACGAAAATTCTGATTTAAAATATCCAACAGGAAAAGAAACTTTACCTAAAAATCCGGACAAAAAATATGCATATGATGATGTCGCTATTCTGACAGATGTAAGGATCTTTGATCCTCAAACCAACAGAGATGACATAAAGAGAGCTATTATGGAATCCGGTGCCGTTGCGGCAAGTTTTTATTGGGATGATTATTATTTCAATGATTCAAATAATTCTTACTATGATATTGAAAGCTCGTCCAACCATGCTATCAGTATAGTCGGATGGGACGACACTTACTCAAAGAGTAAGTTTAGTCCCCAAACTCCTGCAGGAAACGGAGCCTGGCTTATAAGAAATAGCTGGTCTACCACATCCGAATGGTCAGCATATTCGTATTTTTGGATGTCATATTATGACAAGAGTCTGAATTATAATAATATGTATCAGCAGATCTTTGTTCCAGCAGATACGTATGATAATAACTACCAGTATGACGGCGCAACTGTTTCTTCTGCGATAGGAAAATTAAAAACCGCAAATATCTTTACCGTCAAAGGTAAGGCCTGCTCGGATGAAGAGCAGCTGGATGCAGTTGCTTTTTCAGCGACTGACTATTCCGGCGTACCTTATACGATCAAGGTATATACGGATGTAAAGAGCGGACAGCCTGAAAAGGATACTACACCGGCTGCTACTGTTTCGGGTGTGACCACTTTTGCGGGATACTATACAGTGAAACTTGAGGAACCTGTACTTTTAAAGAAGGGTTCTAAGTTTTCCGTCGTTGTAGAAACTGACAACGCCAAATATATTGATGTTGAATGTTCAGATGACTGGGGCTTCCTGGAAACTCATGCAGCCAGCTCAAAGGGTGAAAGCTTTGTTTATGACGACTACAGCGGTAAATGGATCGATGTCAAAGATTATTACAATTATTATTTCGATTTCGGAAATATCTGCATAAAGGCATTTACAACAGATTGCACGGTGGTTCCGGATGGTTGCTACAGAGTACGTTTCGACGGAAACGGAAGCACAAGCGGTCATGTTTCAGCAATGGATATACCTGTAGGAACCACAATTACACTTCCTGCAAATGAGTTTGTGCGTAAGGGCTTTACTTTTGCAGGCTGGGGAACTTCTGAGAATGACCCCGAAAATGTTTATCAGCCTGGGGATACGGTTGATTTTGAAGCAGCCGAGGGGACAATAATTAATCTCTATGCCCAGTGGAATGACATCCCCTACGAAGTCAATTTTGACGGAAATACTGCAACGAGCGGCACTGTAGCAAAAAAGAGCTTAAGAACTGCTGACGGTAAGGTAAAACTTCCCGCAAACAGATTTATCAAGCCCGGATATGCTTTTATGGGCTGGTGTTTTGATGCAAATGGAGAAGGAGAGATCTATACAGCGGGTACGGAGATCGAATTTGATGTAGATCTCAGTCATACTTCATTTACTCTTTATGCAATTTGGCAGATAAATACATACACGGTTACCTTTGATGCAAACGGCGGAACCGTTTCCGAAAAGAGCAGGAAAGTGACTTATGGCTCTTCATTTGATTACCTTCCCGAAGTTTCAAGAAGTGGGTACAACTTCTGGGGATGGTATGATGCGAAGGTCGGTGGAAATCTTATAAGCGATTTTGACACAGTAGAGATCACGGAAGATACAACTCTCTATGCGCACTGGTATACGAGGGCTGTGACTGTAACGCTGGATCCCGGCGAGGGTACGCTTTCCGACAATTCTATCATCGTATATGGCGGAAATGCCTACGGATACAGAGAAGATTCTTTAGGAAAGGTTGTTTTTGATGATCTGCCCAAGCCTCTTCTTCCAAAGACCGGAGATGATCTTCAGTTCATGGGATGGTACACCGCGGTTGGTACACTTGTAACCGCAGATGATATCGTAAAGGAAACCGAAGACCATACTTTATATGCAAAATACAGTACTGTTTATCAGGTAGCCGGGGTTAAAACCGATATCCCGGAAGAAGCAATGAGTATATTCCCGGGCTCTAGGATAAGCCTTTCAACTGCTACTCCCGGCGCGACGATATACTATACATTGGATGATTCGGATCCCACAAGGGATTCCATCAGATATACAGATGCCATCGTTGTATCGGAAGATATGGCAGATGAAGATCATAATCTTGTAATAAAGGCATTTGCAGTTAAAGATTCATATAAAGACAGTGAGATAACAGCTTATACAATTGGAGTCAATGCTGAGAACAAAGACTGGGGAGATGCAGAGGATGATGCTAAAGCTTCCGGATATACAAGCCCCGCAGACATACCGACAGGTCTTTGGACTTACGGTATACCGGCCGAGACTTTTTACACCGGAGGGAACATAACCTGTGACTTCCGTGTATACAGTAACAAAACTTTGCTTAAAAACGGAACTGATTATACCGTTAAGTACAAGAACAACAAAAATCCCGGAACCGCAACCATAACCGTTACCGGAAAAGGTGATTACACAGGCTCTATAACACGAAACTTTACCATAAATGCATATGCAGTCGATCCCGAAAAGATCGATCTTTCAAAAGCATCTGTTGCGGCAAGTAAGCCTGTTTATACAGGTACAAATATAGAACTGCAGGATTTTGTTTCTGTATCATTGAACGGAAACCCTCTGACTCCCGATGAAGACTTTACCATCGTGACTCCGGGTGATGTGATCTCCGCAGGTAAATACGATATTGTCATAGTCGGTATCGGTGAATACACCGGAGCAAAAACAACAAAGATCACTGTGGATCAGGCAACTTTGTCGCTTTCAAATCTTGAATTCGGTTCAGAAGGCGCCGTTGCCACATATTCAAAGTCAGGTGCAAAGCCCGAGTTTACGATAACCTTTGGTGAAAACGAACTTAGGGAAAAAACCGACTACACGGTGACATACAAAAACAATAGTAAAGTTGCAAATGCTTCAGATAAGAAGGCACCTACCATTACCATAAAGGGTATCGGCAATTTCAAGGGATCCTTCACAGCTAATTTTGATGTGGTACCAAGATCGATTTCCCTAGCTTCCTGGACCTTCGAAAAGAAATTTTATTCAGGCATTGAAGGTGATTATGAAACAAAAGTCACGGTCATTGATGACGAGGGTAATAAGCTTGGATCCAAGGACTATGATGTTGATTACTTCATTACAGGAGCGATCTTTCCCGGGAATTATGTAACGGCTGTCATATGGGGCAAAGGAAATTATACCGATAGGGTAGATGCCTCGTATCAAATCCTTCCGACATATGATATTGCTGAAAAAGATGTGACTCTCGATCCTGAATATACTTTTTCCAAGAACGGAGTGACCCCGAAACCTGTAATTAAACGTGAATCAGTTACCTTGACGGAAGGCGAGGATTATACTCTGTCCTACAAGAACAATAAGAAGCTTGGCGTTGCTACTGTAACGATAACCGGTAAGGGACAGTTTGCAGGTTCTGAGATAACGAAATATTTCTCGATCGTCAAAAAGGATATTTCGGATTTTTCAATTACAGCGCCCGATGTGATCTTCGCAAACAAAACCGGAAAGTTTAAGTCTGCTCCGGTAATTAAGGACGAAAACGGAAACAAGCTTAAGAACGGAACCGATTACGAAAATATTAGGTACTTCTACGCGGAGGATACGATCCTTCCCAACAAGATATTTAGAAACAAGGATGAAGAAGTTCAGGCAACGGATATTCCCGGAGCAGGAACCATAATAAGGATCGAAGTCAGCGGAAAAGGTAATTACGAAGGAACGCTTACAACTGTATCGACCGAGATAGAGACTCCCTATACTTACAGGATCGCTTTAAAATCTCTGTCCAAGGCAAAAGTGACCATACCGAGCCAGATTTATACCGGAAATGCAGTAACTCCCGGTAAGGATCAGATTGTTGTTAAGATCGGTAAAGAGACATTACTTCCGGAAGATTATGAGATAACCGATTATGCTAACAATTACAAAAACGGCACTGCAAAGGTAATGATCTCCGGAAAGGGTAATTATACCGGCACCAAGACCGCAACCTTTAAGATCGTTAAAAAGTCCATGTTCTATACCGTTGTTTATAACGGCAACGGATCTAACAGTGGAAGCATGAAGAGTCAGACCATTGCCAGCGGTAAGAGCATTAAGCTCTCGAACTTTGCATACAAGAAGAATTACCATATTACCGACAATACCGTTGCATGCTGGAATACAAAGGCAGACGGAAGCGGAATACCTTATCCTGCCAATGCGTCGATCACAAATGACGGAAATGACGGTGAGACTCTCGTTCTCTATGCACAGTGGAAGAAGGTTGCCGCTCCTGATTATGTAGATGTTTCAAGACCCTCCAAGGTTAAGGAAGCATCGAGTCAGCAGATAGTAACCTGGGGAAAGGTTGACGGTGCGGTAAACTATATCCTTTACAAGTCGACTTCCGAGACCGGAAAGTATACCAAGGTCGGAACAACAACAAAGACCACCTATACCGTAAAGAAACTTTCTGCAGGAAAGAAATATTTCTATAAGGTCGCAGTGGTTGTTAAAGACAAGGTGGGCGGTAAATCCGTGAATGTTACCGGCGATTTGTCGGACGTAGCAGGCTTCGGAAAGTCATATGATAAGCCGAACATAAAAGGAAAATTATATTTCACGGTTAATTCGGATTATTACGATTATGATTATGACAGATCAGACGCCACGCTGAGTATAGAAAATATAGGTAACGAAGATTTTGCCTTTGATCTTCTTGCCGATGCACAGATCGACCTGACATGTAAATATGTATATACCTATTGGTATTACAAACTTTACAAATATATTTACACATACAATTACAGTGCCGCTCTGGTCTTTGAAAATGGCGAAACTGTATTAGAACCCGGTGATGCTGATAGTTCTTACTGGACTTTTTATCATTACTATCTGCAGTACAACAAATCCTACTGGAATTCAATCTCCGCAACTGCAACCTTCTATTGCACTTACGATGGAATCTATTATAAGTGCAAACTGACCAGCGGCGGAAAGTTTACGGCAACTGCAATACGCTATGCAGATTAGGTGAAATTATGGATTTCGAAAACAAAAATATCGACGAGATAGTTTCAATGCTGGACGATTTCGCCCGTTCAGACGAAGGGCGGATGAAGGTCAAAATGTCCGAAACTCTTTCGGAAGGCGAAAAGAAACGTGAATACCACCTGGGGCGCTGTGATATCAACAGCCCCTG
>JAEEGL015568449.1_pt1 | contig 28722 bp, 23 predicted proteins | sample 9134231 | NCBI WGS metagenome assembly JAEEGL01 (sample SAMN16246548, study PRJNA631951) | gut metagenome | biome: gut microbiome; feature: rumen; material: fiber-attached | host: Bos | place: Iran: Karaj | collected 2018-10 | reverse complement strand
TAAACAGCATGAAATCGCGCAGATTCCGGATGGCTGCAGCCCTGCTTGCGGCCATCCTGCTGCTATATACAGAGAAAAAGCGCAGAAGAATCGGATGCCGATGCGGTCGACAGTTATGTAAACCATTTAGAGCGGAACGGGTATGCGGTGAGCCGGTGTTCCGGCACCCCATTGGAGCGGAGAACAGAATTCGGAATCTCGCGATCTGTGGATAGTTTTTTGGGAAATGAACGGGTTAGGAGCTTGCCATGCGGGAACGGGTACAGAAGATATTGGCGGGAAGCGGCGTTGCGTCACGGCGCCGGGCGGAACAGATGATTTTGGATGGCCGTGTACAGGTCAACGGGACTATATGCAGCCTCGGAGATACCGCTGACCGGGAGACAGACCGGATTACCGTGGACGGAGTTCCTATTCCGGATACCCCCCGGCCGGTATACATTATGCTGAACAAGCCCCGCGGATACGTCTCCACAGCGTCTGACGAGAAGGGCAGACCCACCGTGCTGGACCTGGTGGACTGCGGTGTCCGGGTCTATCCGGTAGGACGGCTGGACATGGATTCTGAGGGACTGCTCCTGCTGACCAACGACGGGGAGCTGACCAACCGGCTTCTTCATCCGGCACATCGGGTGGACAAGACATACCTGGTCTGGCTGCGGGGCGCAGACGCGGACAGGCTGCTTGCCATGGGAGAGAGCATGGACATTGACGGCTACCGGATTTCCCCGGCGGACGTGGAGGTGCAGGAACGGAAAAACGACCGTGCCAGAATACGTGTCACGATCCACGAAGGTCGGAACAGGCAGATCCGGAAAATGGCGGAGACCTGCGGTATGAGTGTCATGCGGCTTATGCGTATAGAGGAGGGAACGCTGTCCCTGGGAGACCTTCCGAGCGGCGCGTGGCGGTACCTGTCTCCTTCGGAGATCGAAGAACTGAAACAGGTTCCGAACGAAGATTTTGAATGAAGGGAAAAAACTTCTTGCAAAACTGCCGAATCATGTAGTATGATTAACAGGTCTATAAAAACGGGCTGCTGCCCGCACGGAGGCTGTAAGATGACAAGTGATATCCTGACGCTGATACAGAACGGCATGAGCCGGTTTTCAAAGGGACAGAAGCTCATTGCCAATTATATCCTGAATTCCTATGACAAGGCGGCATTCATGACAGCGAGCAAGCTTGGCAAGACCGTCAATGTGAGCGAGTCCACGGTTGTCCGCTTCGCAGTGGAACTGGGCTATGACGGATACCCTGCCATGCAGAGGGCACTGCAGGAGATGATCCGGAACAAGCTCACATCCGTCCAGCGGATAGAGGTGGCCAACAACCGCTTCGGAAATCAGGAGATCCTGTCAATGGTGCTCCAGTCCGATATTGAGAAGATACGGACTACTCTGGAGGAAGTGGACAAAACCGCTTTCCAGGCTGCGGTGGACGACATTCTCGGCGCGAAGAACATCTACATCCTCGGGGTGCGCAGCTCCGCTTCCATTGCAAGCTTCCTGAGCTTTTATTTCAATCTGATGTTCGACAATGTCAAGCATATTCATACCTCATCCAATGCCGAGATGTTTGAACAGATGGTTCGTATCTCCGAGGATGACGTGGTCATCGGTATCAGCTTCCCCCGGTATTCCAGCCGGACAGTGAAGGCCATGAAATTTGCATATGACCGCGGAGCTACCGTCATTGCTCTGACGGATTCCAAGTCCGCGCCTATCGCGCAGAACGCCACCCATACGCTGATCGCCATGAGCGACATGGTATCTCTCGTGGACTCTCTGGTGGCACCCCTGAGTGTGGTCAACGCTCTGATCGTAGCCTGCAGCTACAAGAAGGAAAAAGAGATCTCCGAGACGTTCTCCAATCTGGAGACCATCTGGGATGAGTACGGCGTTTATGAAAAGGTGGAAGATGGCGTATAACTATGATTTAATCGTAGTAGGCGGCGGCGCTGCGGGGATGTTCTCGGCAGGGACCGCCGCCGCTTCCCTAAACCGGGTGCTTCTTCTGGAGCGGAACCGGGAACTGGGGAAGAAACTGCGGATTACCGGAAAAGGCCGCTGCAATGTATGCAACGACTGCACGCCGGAGGAAGTTCTGAAGAACGTCCCGACCGGAGGGCGCTTTCTGTACAGCAGTGTATGGGGCTTTCCGCCGGAGGCTGTGAAGGCCTTTTTCACGGAGCTTGGCGTGCCGCTGAAGACCGAGCGGGGGAACCGGGTCTTTCCGGTTTCCGACCGGGCAGAAGATGTAACGCGTGCTCTGGAGAACTGGGTGCGAAGCCGCGGCGTGGAAATCCGCCGGGGCAGGGCATGCAGACTCCTGAAGGAAAACGGACGGATTGCCGGTGTTGAGACGGAAGGGGAAACCTTTCTGGCGCCGCGTGTTATCCTGGCTACAGGCGGCATGAGCTATCCCGGTACCGGTTCCACCGGAGACGGATATGAGCTTGCAAAGCAGGCCGGCCACACGGTCTCGGACTGCTCCGGCTCTCTGGTCCCGCTGGAGGTGGAGCATGGCTGCCGCTCCTTGGCGGGACTGAGTCTGCGCAATACCGGCGTTACACTTTGGGGCAGTGGGAAAAAACCGATTTACCGGGATTTCGGGGAGCTGCTGTTTATGAACTACGGTGTGTCCGGGCCTACGGTGCTCAGCGCCAGCTGCCATATGACAGAGCAGGGCGGCCCCTACGAGCTTGAGCTGGACCTGAAGCCCGCCCTCAGTGAGGAAAAGCTGGATGCCCGGCTGCTCCGGGATTTTTCTGAGAAGAAAAACAAGACAGTGCATGAGGGAATACGGGGCCTTCTGCCGCCGCAGCTGGTGCCGGTGGTGCTGGACCGGGCGGGAGTTCCCGCGGGGACTCCGGTGCATGATGTGACGCGCGCGCAGCGGCGGGAAATCCTCGGGCAGCTCAAGCACCTTCGTTTCTCCGTGACGGGAAAGCGTCCGGTGGAGGAGGCTATCATTACCCATGGCGGGGTATGCCCGAAAGAGGTTAATCCGGCCACGATGGAATCCAGGCTGCTGCCGGGGCTGTATTTCGCCGGTGAGATCCTGGACTGCGACGGCTACACCGGGGGCTTCAACCTCCAGATTGCCTGGTCCACAGCCTATGCTGCGGGAACTTCCTGTAGCAATCCGGAATAGGATATGCTATAATACAGGGCGGACAAATTGTCCGCCCTATTTTCAACGAAAGCGGGAAATGAATATGGAAAAGTTTTATTCCATCGCCATAGACGGCCCCTCCGGTGCGGGAAAGAGCACCGTAGCCAAAGCTGCTGCCAAAGCACTGGGCTTTGTGTATCTGGATACCGGGGCGATTTACCGGACGGTAGCCTGGCATATCACTATGATGGGCATAGGTCCGAAGGATACGGATCACGTCCCCATGCTTCTGAATGATGCCAACATCCAGATCGACTTTCAGCCGGACGGCCAGCACATGATACTCAACGGCAGAGATATCTCCGGAGAGATCCGGACGCCGGAAATTGCATCTGTAGCTTCTCAGGTTTCAGCGCAGCCCGCGGTGCGGGAATTTCTGCTGGACATGCAGCGGGATCTGGCAAAAATACACAATATCATCATGGACGGCCGGGATATCGGCACTGTGGTGCTTCCCAACGCCAGCATGAAGATTTTCCTGACCGCATCTCCGGAAGCCAGGGCTATGCGCCGCTATCAGGAGTATCTGGACAAGGGACAGCAGGCAACCTATGAAGAGGTGCTGGCAGACCAGAAAAAGCGCGATTACGATGATTCGCACCGTAAAATTGCACCGCTGAAGCAGGCCAGGGATGCGATCCTTGTGGACACCACGGAAATGGGACTGCAGGAATCCATCGACTACTGTGTCAGCCTGATCCGGGAGAAGCTGGGACTATGAGTGCAAAGACCTGGTATCGGATCCTGTATACCATCATACGGCCTTTTGTGGGGCTGTACTATCCCATCAAGGTGATTGGTAGGGAGAACATCCCGGAGGGAGGCGCCTTGGTCTGTGCCAATCACTCCTCTGCCATTGACCCTGTGCTCATTGCCTTTGCGCTGACCAAGAAGCATCCCATCTGTGCAATGGCCAAGGAGTCTCTGATGAAGATTCCAATTATCGGGAGGCTGCTGAAGCTGGTGGGGACCTTTGGCGTCAAGCGGGGAGCATCGGACATCCATGCGGTGAAATATGCGCTGGAACAGCTGAAAAACGGGGAGTATGTTGCGCTGTTTCCGGAGGGAACCCGCATCAAAACCCGGGAGGAAGGGGAGCCCAAAACCGGTGCCGCCATGCTGGCCTGCCGTACCGGTGTTCCGGTTCTTCCCATCTATATCCCCATGAAGAAGAAGGTCCTGCGTCTGAACCGGATCTATATCGGCACTCCCATGGAGATGAAGCCTGCCGGAAAGCGGGCTACCACGGAGGAATATGAGCGCATGACTGCGGAACTCATGGATCGTATTTACGACTGCGGGGATGGAGTATGAAGATAGAGCTTGCAAAGACAGCCGGTTTCTGTCCCGGCGTAAAGCGTGCGGTAAGTATGGTGGAGGCGGCAGCCCATACGGGGGAGCCTACCGTAACCTACGGACCGATAATCCACAATCGGCATGTAGTAGACCGATTCGCAGCCATGGGTGTCCATGAAATCGGGCATTACTCCGAGGTGGAGGCGGGAACCAGAGTGATCATCCGGTCTCATGGCGTTTCGAGGGAAGTCTATGAAGGCCTGAAAGCCCGCGGTGCGGTAATTGAGGATGCTACCTGCCCCTTTGTCAAGCGGATCCATGAGATCGTTTCCGATGCGGAACAGAGGGGGAAAATCTGCCTGATAATCGGGATCCGGAGTCATCCGGAGGTGGAAGCCATAGCCGGATGGTGCCGGGAGCCCTATGTGTTCGAAACCGCGGAAGAACTGGAGTTCTGGCTCCTGGAGGATGAAAACCGCAGAAAATGGCCTCTGATTATGGTTTCCCAGACCACAAGCACGGAAAAACTGTGGAAAAAGTGCTCAGAAACTGTTAAAAAGCTATGTACAAACTGCGAAATCTTTGATACAATATGCAGTGCAACAGAGAAACGCCAAAGCGAAGCTGCCCAATTAGCCCAGCGGTGTGAGTCAATGATTGTCATTGGCGACAGGAAAAGCTCCAATACGAAGAGATTGAAAGAGATTTGTTTGGAATTGTGCTCGGATACCTGCCTCATCGACAGTGCTGCGGAACTTCAGACCGTTCGCTATACCGGAAGATCATCTGTTGGCATCACTGCCGGTGCGTCCACGCCGGAGTGGATAATTAAGGAGGTATACAACAACATGAGCGATGAAATCAAAAACGAAGCTGTCGTAGATGAGGCTGTGGAGTCCGTAGCCGAAGTCGCCCAGGAGGCTGTTGAAGCCGCTCCTGAGGTGGTTGAAGAAGCTGTTGAGGTCGTAGGAGAGGCCGTTGAAGCTGCCCCTGAGGCTGCCCCCGAAGTAGTCGAAGAGGTCGTTGAGGCTGCTGCTGAAGCAGCCCCCAAGGCAGTCGAAGAGGCTGTTGAAGCCGCTCCTGAGGCTCCCGTGGCTGCAGAAACTGCACCCACCGGTGAGGAGACCTTTGATCAGCTGCTGGAGCAGTACGACAAATCTTTAAATACAGGAGATAAGGTTACCGGTATCGTGACTGCCATCAATGCCAACGATGTGGCTGTTGACCTGGGTACCAAGCATGCCGGATACATTGCCTACAGCGAGATCAGCGACGATCCCAACGCAAAGCCTGAGGATGTATTCCAGGTTGGACAGGAGATCGAGGTCTATGTGATCCGCGTCAATGACAGCGACGGAACGGTACAGCTTTCCAAGAAGAAGCTCGACGCCCAGAAGAACTGGGATGATATGGAGAAGGCCTGCGAGGAGAAGACCGTGACAGAAGGCTTCATCACCGAGCAGAACAAGGGCGGTGTTGTTGCCAGCGTCAAGGGCATCCGCGTGTTCATCCCCGCTTCCCAGACCGGTATTCCCAAGGGCGGCGATATGGGCGTCCTGGTGAAGACCGAGCAGAAGCTCCGCATCACCGAGGTCAACCGCCAGCGCAAGCGTGTGGTGGGCTCCATCAAGGCTGTTGCCCAGGAGGCCAGGAAGGCGGCCGCTGAAAAGATCTGGAGCGAGATCGAGGTCGGCAAGAAGTATAACGGTGTGGTAAAGAGCCTGCAGAGCTTCGGCGCATTTGTGGACATTGGCGGAGTGGACGGCCTGGTCCATGTGTCTGAGCTGAGCTGGAACCGCATTAAGGATCCCTCTGAGGTTGTCTCCGTGGGTGACGAGATTGAGGTCTATGTCATCGGCTTCGATCCTGAGAAGCGGAAGATCTCCCTGGGCTATAAGACCGACGAGACCAACCCCTGGACGATCTTGACCAACAATTACGCCGTGGGCGATGTGGTCACCGTAAAGATTGTCAAGCTGATGACCTTCGGCGCTTTCGCTGAGATCATCCCCGGTATCGACGGCCTGATCCATATCTCTCAGATTGCGGATCGCCGCATTGATAAGCCTGAGGATGTGCTCTCCGAGGGTCAGACCGTGGACGTGAAGATCACTGCTATCGACACTGAGCGCAAGCGTATCTCCCTGTCCATCCGTGCTCTGCTCGAAAGAGACTATGACGCTGAGGGCGAGGACGAATACGAGGACTGATATTTCAGATGCAGAAAACCCGGATCCGTGAGGATCCGGGTTTCTTGTTGTGTTTGGGTCATTCCCCCAGCATTGCCACAAGAACTGCCTTAATGGTATGAAGCCTGTTTTCTGCTTCGTCAAAGACCACGGAGCTGGGGCCGCGGAACACCTCGTCGGAAACCTCGCGGATGTCTACGCCCTGTTCGATCCATTCCCGGGCCAGCTTTGTCTCAAAGTCGTGGAAGGAGGGCAGACAGTGCATGAACTTCACATTCTGGTTTCCGGTTGCAGCCAGCGTATCCGATGTGATTCGGTAGGGGGACAGCAGTGCCGCACGGGCGGGAATCTGGTCCTCCTCGCCCATGGAGGCCCAGATGTCGCTGTATAGTACATCCGCACCAGCGATGGAGGAGATATCATCGGAGAGGGAAATGGAGGCGCCGGACTCGGTACATACCGCAGCGACCCGTTCCAGAACGGCGGGCTCTACCTGGTCGATCAGTGCCCTGGGACCGTAACCGACGAACGTCATGCCCATTTTCGCACAGCCGTACATCCAGGCATAGCACATATTATTCCGCACATCTCCCACAAAAACAACCTTGCAGTCCTTCAGAGGCTTGGCAATGTGTTCCTCCATGGTCATCATATCTGCAAGGATCTGAGTGGGGTGATCCACATCCGTCAGGCCGTTGAATACAGGTACACCTGAGAATCTGGCCAGATCCTCCACGACCTGCTGTGCATAGCCGCGGTATTCGATACCGTCGAAGAATCTGCCCAGCACCTTGGCAGTGTCCTCCAGAGATTCCTTTTTTCCCATCTGAGAACTTCCCGGATCCAGATAAGTCGCCTGGCCGCCCTCGTCGTGAATGGCTGTCTCAAAGGCACAGCGGGTGCGTGTGGAGGTTTTTTCAAACAGAAGGACAACGTTTTTACCGCAGAGGCTGCTGCCCTGGATCCCGGAATGTTTTCTGCGCTTCAGCTCATGGGCCAGATCCAGCAGATAGCGGATCTCCTCCGGGGTAAAGTCCATCAGGGTAAGGAACGAACGTCCCTTGAGATTTACAGGCATTTATGCTCCCTCCTTACTTGACGCAGAAACATTCGCATTCCACCAGTGCACCCTTAGGCAGTGCCGCTACCTGCACGCAGGAACGGGCAGGGGCATTCTCGGGAAAGTATTCCGCATAGATATCATTAAATATGGTGAAATCTTTCAGATCTGTCATGAAAACAGTCGTTTTGACAACATTTTCAAAGCCAAGACCGCAGGAGTCCAGCACGGCTTGAATGTTGGACATCATCTGCCGTGTCTGCTCAACGATGCCGCCCTCGGCGATGACACCGGTCTCCGGCACCAGCGGCACCTGACCGGACAGAAACACCAGGTTTCCGCAGTCGATTGCATGGGAGTAGGGGCCCACCGCTGCGGGGGCTTTTCCGGAAAAGATAACTTCTTTCATGTTGAATAACCTCCTTCATTCCTGCTCGGAATCGTTTTCTTCTGAACGCGCCTCTGTATCCTCCGACTTATCATCGGACTGAGCGGCAAAGATGCCGGAGAAAACCACGGTCCACAGGAGGCCCATGGCGATGCCAAGAGGCACACTGTGCAGCGCGGTGCCGAACGCCACCCCAAAACAGAGACCGATCGGCAGTCCGTACAGCTTCCTGAGATTCATGGATTAACCTTCTTCCATTCCAGATATTCGTCATAGGTCATGGTCCGATCCGTATAACTGCCATCCTCATGGAATTCTATGATCCGGTTGGCCACAGTCTGAACCATCTCATGATCGTGGCTGGCAATCAGTACGTTGCCAGGGAAGGCGGTCAGGCCGTTGTTCACGGCGGTGATGGATTCAAGATCCAGATGGTTGGTGGGCTGATCGAGAAGCAGCACGTTGGCTCCCGAGAGCATCATCCTGGACAGCATGCAGCGTACTTTCTCTCCGCCGGAAAGAACCTTTACAGGCTTGTAGACGTCTTCCCCGGAGAACAGCATCCGCCCGAGGAAGCCCCGGAGATAAGTCTCACTCTGATCCTCTGACCACTGCCGCATCCAGTCGATCATATTGAGGTCGCAGCCATCGAAGAACTCTGTATTATCCTTGGGGAAGTATGCCTGTGAAGTGGACACGCCCCATTTGACCTCTCCCTCATCGGGTTCCAGCTCTCCCACGAGAATCTTGAACATGGTGGTCTGGGCAATCTCATTGCCGCCCACAAAGGCAATCTTGTCGTTCCTGTTCATGGTAAAGCTGACGTGATCCAGGACCTTAACGCCATCCACGGTTTTGGATACATCCGTGACAAAAAGGATGTCTTTGCCCACTTCGCGGTCAGGCTTGAAGCCGACAAAGGGATATCGCCGGGATGAGGCGGGTATTTCCTCAATGGTCAGCTTGTCCAGCAGCTTGCGGCGGGAGGTAGCCTGCCGGGACTTTGACTTGTTGGCGGCGAACCGTGCAATGAATTCCTGCAGCTCCTTGATCTTCTCCGCAGCACGCTTGTTCTGGTTGCGGACCAGAGCCTGTACCAGCTGGGAGGATTCATACCAGAAGTCGTAGTTGCCTACGTACATTTTGATTTTGCCGTAATCAATGTCCACAATATGTGTGCATACGGTATTGAGAAAATACCGATCGTGGCTCACTACGATGACCATGCCGGGAAAGTCCAGCAGAAAGTCTTCCAGCCATTCGATGGAGATGGTATCCAGATTGTTCGTGGGCTCATCCAGCATGACAATGTCCGGATTGCCGAACAGAGCCTGTGCCAGAAGCACCTTGACCTTGTCTCTGCCATCCATGTCTGCCATCAGCTTTTCATGTTCCTCCACGGGAATTCCCAGACCCTGGAGCATCCGGGAGGCGTCAGACTCCGCTTCCCAGCCGCCCAGTTCCGCAAATTCAGCCTCCAGCTCTGAAGCCAGAATGCCGTCCTCGTCGGAGAAGTCCGGCTTCTCGTAGAGAGCGTCCTTTTGTTTGCCGATATCATAGAGCCGCTGATTGCCCATGATGACCGTATCCAGCACACTGTATGCATCGTACTGGAACTGATCCTGCTTGAGTACGGACATCCGGACGCCCGGCTTGATATCCACGTGCCCGTCAGTGGAATCCAGCTCTCCGGACAGTATCTTCAGCAATGTGGATTTTCCTGCACCGTTGGCGCCGATGATTCCGTAGCAGTTGCCTGCGTTGAACTGGAGGTCTGCATGACGGAACAGAACGCTGCCGCCGTACTGTACTCCCAGATTGGTTACTGTGATCATAGTATCTTCCTTTTTGCGTTTTGCATAATTATATCATGAATCCTTCATAAGATAAAGTTGTTTCCGGAAAAAAATAGTGTTATAGTAGAGCCAGAAACGGAAAGGACGTGATGCCGTGGAAATCATGAAAGCAAAGCTTATGAGCCTGAGCATTTATAAGGATATCCTGGAAACGGAACCGATAAAGTGCCTGCTCCGGATCTGCGATGCGGAGTCTCCGGATGTGCTGATCCGAAGCTATTCGGATCTGATTTACAGTGTCTATTCCTCGGGATTCACGGACCTTTCGGAATATATCGCCTGGCATCTGAAATACGACAGGTCTTTTGTCGGTACGTCGGTGGCTACCGGAAGTGCCTCTCAGGCGCTGCTGGATGCGGCGGCCATGGATATACGCAGACTCTCAGGCATCAGCCAGCTGTCCTGCGCAGGACTTAAGCGGATGATCAATGAAAAATGCACCGCTGTCAATCCCGAGTACGGGCCTATTGTACAGAATATGCCGGAACTGGCCTCCGGCAGGGAAATCACAGAGCAGGAAATATTTGAAAGCTACCGCCGCAGCGGCTGCGGACAGTTTGCCCTTGGACAGGCGTTCCACTGGGAAAAAGGACGTCTTTCCCGTATCCTCCGCCCTGACACCATCAATCCGGATCTGATGATCGGATATGAGCGCCAGCGGGAGGCGGTCGTCGAAAACACCCGGGTGCTCCTAAGGGGCGGACCGGCCAGCAATGTGCTCCTTTACGGGGACAGCGGCACCGGCAAGTCGGCCACTGTAAAGTCTCTGATCGAAATTCCGGAGTTTTTCAATCTGCGGCTTATCGAAATTGCAAAGAACTCCCTGGACGAGCTGACAATGCTTGCCCGGCTGGTGGGAGAGCATACCCAGAAGTTCATCCTTTACATCGATGATCTGTCTTTTGATCAGGAGGACAAGAGCTTTTCCGCCCTGAAGACAGCCCTGGAGGGAAGCCTTGAACAGATGCCGGACAATGTGGTCATCTACGCTACATCAAACCGCCGGCATATGGTGCGGGAGCGCTTCTCAGACAGGCAGGGAGACGATGTCCATGCCCGGGAAACGCTGGAGGAACACACCAGCCTGTCGGAACGCTTCGGCCTGCGCCTTTCCTATCTGGCTCTGGACAAGCGGCGCTACACAGATATGGTGCTGGAGCTGTGCCATCGGCAGGGCATCCAGATGTCGGATTACGAGATACGGGTTCAGGCCAACCACTGGGAGCTTCAGCAGGGGAGCAGGACGCCGAGAACCGCAGTGCAGCTGGTGGAAAAGCTGGCTGGACAGGCCGGGGAGAATTCACAAACTGTTTAAAATTCCCTCTTGCAATTCCGCAGCATTTGGATTATAGTATGGTTAGCACTCGGGGCAAACGAGTGCTAACCATATTTGTATATCAATATTATTATCATAAAGGGAAGTGCTTTTCACATGGCAAAGAAACAGTTTAAAGCGGAGTCCAAACGCCTGCTGGACCTGATGATCAATTCCATCTATACCCACAAGGAGATCTTCCTCAGAGAGATCATATCCAATGCCTCCGATGCCATCGACAAGCTGGCCTACCTGAGCCTGACGGAGGATACGGGGATCAGCCGCTCCGATTTTGAGATCCGCATCGCGGTGGATCAGGACCACCGCACGCTGACCATTTCCGACAACGGCATCGGTATGGATAAGGAGGAACTGGAAAAGAACCTGGGCACCATTGCCCGTTCCGGCTCCCTGCAGTTCAAGGAGAATCTGAAGAACGCGGAAAACCCGGAAGAGGCTGTGGATATCATCGGGCAGTTCGGCGTGGGCTTTTATTCAGCATTCATGGTGGCGGACAATGTTTCCGTGCTTACCAGAAAATACGGAGAGGATAAGGCGTATCTGTGGCAGAGTGCCGGCGCGGACGGCTATACCGTGACGGAGTGCGAAAAAGAAACCTGCGGCACAGATGTGATCCTGAAGCTCAAGGAGGACACTGAGGACGAAGACTACGGCCGCTATCTCCAGCAGTATACACTGGAAAGCCTGGTGAGAAAATACTCCGATTATATCCGCTATCCCATCCGTATGAACGTCAAGCGTTCCCGTCCTGTGGAGAGTGAGGATGAAAACGGAGAGAAGAAGACCGTCTATGAGGACTACTACGAGGACGAGACCATGAACTCCATGGTGCCCATCTGGCAGAAGAAGAAGGATGAGGTCACCGATGACGAATATGACCAGTTCTACATGTCCAAGTTCTCTGATTTTGAAAAGCCCGCCATGCGCGTCAGCGCAAGTGTGGAAGGCGCCGTGAGCTACCAGGCACTGCTGTTTGTTCCTGCCCGGGCACCCTTTGACTACTATACCAAGGAATACAAAAAGGGACTGCAGCTTTACACCTCCGGTGTGCTGATCATGGAATGCTGCGAAGATCTTCTTCCCGACTACTTCAGCTTCGTCAAGGGTGTGGTGGACTCCCAGGATCTGAGCCTGAACATCTCCCGTGAGATGCTCCAGCACGACCGGCAGCTTCGCCGGATCGCTTCTAATCTGGAGAAGAAGATCAAGTCCGAGCTGACAAAGCAGCTGACCTCTGACCGTGAGAAGTATGAAAAGTTCTTCGGCACCTTCGGGCTGCAGCTGAAATACGGTGTCGTATCTGACTACGGCGCCCACAAGGACCTGCTGAAGGATCTGCTGCTGTTCTACAGCGAGAAGGAACAGAAAATGATCACCCTCTCCGAGTATGTGGAGAAGATGGGCGAGGATCAGAAATATATCTACTATGCTGCAGGTGAAAGCCACACCAAGCTGTCCCAGCTGCCTCAGACGGAGCTGATCCGGGACCGTGGGTATGATATCCTGTTCCTGACGGACGATGTGGATGAGTTTGTGCTGCAGACACTGATGAACTACAGCGAAAAAGAATTCCGTTCCGTGTCCGCTGAGGATCTGGGACTGGAGACTGAAGAGGAAAAGGAACAGAAAAAACAGGAGGCTGAAGAGAACAAGGAACTGCTGGACTTTGTGAAGGAGACTATGGGTGAGAAGCTCAAGGAGGTCCGGCTCTCCAACAAGCTCAAGAGCCATCCCGTATGCCTGGTGCCGGACTCCGGTCTCAGCTTTGAGATGGAGAAATACCTCAACCGGGTGGCACCCAATGAGGATCAGAAACTACATTCTGGCCGGATCCTGGAACTGAATGCGGATCATCCCGCTTTCTCTGCACTGAAAAATGCATTTGAGAACGACCGGGATAAAGCCGGAAAATACGCACAGCTGCTCTACGCGCAGGCACTTCTGATCGCAGACCTTCCGCTGGAGGATCCCAGTGCCTATACGGACCTGGTGTGCGGTCTGATGCAGTGAGGATGGTTGACAGATTTCCTCAGACAGCCTATAATGGAACCAGATTCTTTGGTAAAAGGGTGTGATAACATGGATATCAAGGAAACCATCGGAAAACTCGTGGAAGATGAAAAGGTTCAGGGTGCAGTGAAAGAGGTCGTGGACAAAGCCAAGAACATTGACCCCAAGGATATCGATCCAAAGGATATCAAAGGCACCATCGAAAAGATCATTAAGGACTGAGCATACTGCGGACCGCCCCGGAGAATCCGGGGCGGTTTTCTGCCCCCATTAACACTTTATGAACATTGCGGCCGCTTTCTTGCAAGCAGTGGCCTTTTGTGATAGAATAAAACATCATTTGGAAAGGAGGGAGCCGGATGCATGCATTTCTGGAGACGGTCCAGCGGATTCTTCTGCATGTGGTCGGTTGGGGTTCCCCGGTGACCACCGTTCTGCGGTTTGTGTTTCCACTGCTGGCCATTGCCATCCTGATACGGTGCGCGATCAGTCTCCTGGGGTTCCGGAAAGAGCCGGAGGTCTGGGGTCATATTGCCTTTGAGGACGGCTCCCGGCTGCCGGTGACCCACTGGGAGAATACCATTGGCCGTACACGCCGGAACGACATCCAGATGAATTTTGAGAACATATACAAGCAGCATGCCGTCCTGACCCGTTATGACGACGGCAGCTGGACCATCGGCGATGTTGGCGGCCGTGGCGGTATTGCCGTCAACGGAGAGACGATTACCGGCCTCACGGAGATCGGATACGGGGATCTTATAGACCTCAACGGTCTGGAGGTAACGCTGGTTCCCATAACGGATGAAGAGGCGGAATATGTGGAGTCCTGCCGGACAGACCCGAAATATATCGTAAGCCCCGCTATTACGCTGATTCTGATGACATTCTTTCAGGTGTGCACTCTGATCCAACTGCTGATCGGCTGTGACAAGGAATACTGGAGGAGCATCTGCATCTGCATTCCAGTGGTCATCGGACTGATGTGGGGCTTGTTTTTCTTTAACAAGGCCATGCGGCGATCGGGTTACGAGGTGGAGACCATTGCGTTTTTCCTGTGTACCATGGGCCTGGCTGTGATCGCCTCAGTGGAGCCGGACGAACTGGTCAAGGCTGTGATCTCCATGGTCATCGGCGTTGTGCTGTTCATGGTCATCGGCTTCTGCATGCGGGAACTGAACACAGCCAAGCAGCTCCGGTATGTGGCGGCTGCGCTGGGCCCTGTCATGCTGCTCGCGGTGCTGGCCTTCGGCACAACCGTCTACGGCGCGCGCTGCTGGATCTACATCGGAAGCTTCTCCATCCAGCCCTCTGAGCTGGCGAAGATCTCCTTCGTCTTTGCCGGGGCATCCACGCTGGACCGTCTGATGACCAGACGAAACCTGTTCCTGTTTATCGCTTATTCAGGCGTCTGCTGCATTCTCCTGGCTCTCTGCAACGATTTCGGATCTGCAGCGGTGTTCTTTATGGCGTTCCTGGTCATCGCCTATCTGCGTTCCGGCGATTTCGCCACACTTTCCCTGATCTGTGCCGGTACGGGCTTTGCCGGATTCATGGCTGTGAAGCTGCGTCCGCATGTAACAGCACGGTTTGCAACCTGGCGCCACATCTGGGAGGATCCCACGGACGGCGGCTTCCAGCAGACCCAGGCGCTGATGTGCCTTGCTGCAGGCGGACTGTTCGGCCTCGGTGCCGGCAACGGACAGTTGAAATACATATTCGCCGCCGACAGCGATATTGTATTCGCTACGGTGTGCGAGGAATGGGGCCTGATCATCGGCCTGGTGTGCGTGATGAGCATTGTATGCATCGGCCTGTTCGCCGTACGCTCCGCCTCCCTGTGCCGCAGTTCCTTTTATGCCATCTCAGCCTGCGCGGCCATGACCATTCTGATCTTCCAGATGACGCTCAATGTATTCGGGACCATAGATTTCCTGCCCTTTACCGGCGTCACGTTCCCATTCCTCTCCAACGGCGGTTCCAGCATGATGGGCACATGGGGCCTGCTGGCCTTTGTCAAGGCCGCTGACACCCGGCAGAACGCAAGCTTTGCCACCACGGTACCGACCCGTGCAAAAAAGAGGTATGCCGCATGAAACGAATTTCCAGCCGAACTGTGTTTATGACGATCCTCTCCGTGATCGTAATCCTTGGCATTGCTGCGTTCGTAGTGCAGTATTTTGTCAAGGCGGACACCTGGGTGACCTTCCCGGGAAGCCCTCATGTGTATTCAGGCGGAAATATTTCCACCGGTTCCGTGCGGGACCGGGACGGCCTGCTGGTGCTCACCAATGGAGAACGCCGGGAGTACGCGGACGATGCCATGACCCGTATGGCGACCATGCACCTCCTGGGGGACAGATACGGATATATTGAGGCACCTCTGATCAACACCTATGCCGACAAGCTCCTGGACTACAATCCGGTAACCGGCGTGTATACCACTTCGGAGACCGGCAATGTTCTGAACCTGACGCTTTCTTCCAAAGCCTGCGTCGCAGCGCTGGAGGGTCTTGGAGCCAGAAAGGGAACCGTCGGCGTATACAACTACAAGACCGGGGAAATCCTCTGCATGGTGTCTTCGGGTACATACGATCCGGACGATATGCCAGACATGGACACCATTGAGAACTACGATTACTATGAAGGTGTATTCCTCAACCGGTTTACCAGATCTGTCTATGTGCCTGGATCCATTTTCAAGCTGATTACAGCTGCCGCGGCAATTGACAACATCCCGGATGTGTTTGACCGGAGTTTCTACTGCGAGCAGCAGACCATTATCGGCGGGGAATACGTCACCTGTGAACAGTACCACGGAGGCATTTCCTTCGGCACCGGCCTGGTCAAGTCCTGCAACATCGTTTTCGGGGAACTGGCGGTGGAGCTGGGCCCCGAGATACTGACCCGTTATGCAGAGGCTGCAGGAGTCACCGGTGCGGTGTCCTTTGACGGCACCACCGTGGCGGAGGGGAACTTCGACCTCAGCGGTGCAGGCGACAATGACGTAGCCTGGGCGGGGATCGGACAGCATACGGATCTGATCAATCCATGCCAGTTCATGACCTTTGTGGGGTCCATTGCCGCAGGCGGCCAGGCCGCCTCTCCCTATGTGGTGGACAGCGTGGAAACGCCTGGCGGAGAAAAGGTCTACGAGGCCCAGCGGACCATGCTGGACCGGACCATGTCAGAGTCCACTGCGGCTGCCCTGACTGAGATGATGCGGAACGACGTGGTGCAGAACTACGGCACCTATTCCTTCCCGGACGTGTATGTCTGTGCCAAGTCCGGTACTGCGGAGGTGGGTGACGGGGAACCCAACGCCATGTTTGCCGGTTTCGTTCAGGACGATACCTACCCGCTGGCCTTTATCGTGATCGTGGAGAACGCCGGGTCAGGCAGTGCGGTGTGCACCTCCATCGCGGGGGATGTGCTGTATGCCTGCATGGAGAGTATGGGCTAGCGAATCCAACGGCAGAAACGGATAGAAGCAGGCAACGTTCTGAGATGCCGGACAGAACAGACAATGCAGGCTTTCAGTGAAAACAGCAGGCCGGAGACAGCCAGCATCCGCTGACCGTCTCCGGCTTTTCTGTCCCCGGCATAATGGAAGGTATTTCCTTTTCTCCGGATTCATCAGCTGCCTGTCGTAAAGTGCAAAAAAAGCATTGTATTTTTCAAGAAAAACCAGTACAATAATCTGTACTTGCTGTATTGCGGCACCTGTACCGATTCAGATGCAGCGGAAGGAGATACACTATGCTGACGGATGCAAAAAAACTGGAACTGAAAAAGCTGGCGCTTCAGATCCGGATAGCCACACTGGAGACGCTCAAGGCCAGAGGCTTCGGCCATGTGGGCGGCTCTCTGAGTATTGCTGACGCACTGGCTGTGCTCTACGGTGCGGTCATGGACGTGGACCCGAAGGATCCCAAGAGGGAAGACCGGGACAAGCTGGTCTGCTCCAAGGGACACTCCGGCCCCGGCGTATATGCCGCGCTGGCAGTCATGGGCTATTTTCCCTATGAAGAACTCAAAACCCTGAACCGGCCGGGCACCCACCTGCCCAGCCATTGCGACCGGCTCCTGACTCCCGGTGTGGATATGACCACGGGATCCCTTGGCCAGGGAACTTCTCTGGCAGTGGGAATGGCACTTGGCGACAAGCTCAAGGGCCTGAAAAGCCGTACATACCTGATCGTCGGAGACGGCGAGGCGGACGAAGGCCAGGTCTGGGAGGCCGCCATGTTTACCGCCGCCAAAGGCGTAAACAATCTGGTGTGGCTTATCGACAACAACAAGAAGCAGCTGGACGGTGAGGTAAAGACCGTACTGGATACATTCGATTTCCGGGCAAAATTTGAAGCCTTCGGATTTGACGCGGTCCGGATCGACGGCAACGACGTGGAGCAGCTGTATGATGTGCTCACAAAGGCGCCCGGGGACAAGCCCCTGTGCGTTGTTCTGGACACGGTCAAGGGAAAAGGCGTCCCCGAAGTGGAGAAGACCGCAAACAACCACTCCATGGACGTGCCTGAGGAAACCTGGGATCGGTGGCTCAGCGGTGTGAAGGCAGAGCTGGAAGCACTGGAACAGGAGGAGGCCTGAACGCGATGAAGATTATCTACAACAGAGAAAAAGACCGGAACTTCAAGGAAGTGCTGGGTGAGTTTATTCCCAAACTGTCCGAGACGGACGACAGAGTCATCTATCTGGACGCGGATCTGGCCAACTGCATCAGCATGGGCAAGTTTATCAAGGAACATCCCGAGCGCGGCATCGACTGCGGTATCGCTGAAGCCAACATGATCGGTATTGCGGCTGGCCTTTCTTCCGTGGGATTCAAACCCATTGTGCATTCCTTCGGACCTTTTGCGTCCCGACGCTGCTTCGACCAGGTGTTTCTGTCAGTGGGCTATGCCCGTAATTCCGTCACTATTCTGGGAACGGATCCCGGTGTCTGTGCGGCCATGAACGGCGGAACCCACATGCCCTTTGAGGATGCTGCGCTCTACCGGACGATTCCCGGAGCCTACGTGTTTGACATGGCGGATACCGTACAGCTGCGGGATGTGTTGCGGCAGTGTGTGAATCTGCCCGGTGTCAAGTACATCCGTACCGGCCGGAAGCAGAATTTCAAAATGTACGAGGAAGGTTCCTCCTTTGAGATCGGCAAAGGCGTGATTACCAGAGAACTGGGCCGGGATGTCGTGATCTTCGCCACGGGAATCATGGTGGCAAAAGCCATGGACGCGGCGGACATTCTGGCAGAAGAAGGCATCCGTGCCACTGTGGTGGACATGTTTACCGTCAAGCCTCTGGATGAGGAGCTCGTTCTGCGGCTGGCATCCGAGGCGGGGGCAGTGGTTACTGCGGAGAACCATAACAAGATCGGCGGCCTGTATAGTGCCGTAACGGATGTTCTGTGCGCAGGATGCCCCGTACCTGCCGAGTATGTGGCCGTGGAGGACTGCTTCGGAGAGGTGGGCCCCCAGGATTATCTGGAGGAGCGCTTCGGCCTGACCACGGAAAGAATCGTGGAGAAGGCCCGGGCGGCCGTGGCAAGGAAGGCATAACAGATGTGTTCGCGGATCGGGAGGGCACCCTTTGGGGAAAGCCCTCCCGATTTGGCTGCGCGGTCCGAGATGCCCCGTGCGGATTCTGACAACGGCCTATCCTGGCACATCATTTTCACGGTACAAAATGGACTGGATATCCGGAACCTGGTATGCTATCATGCTAAAGGTAGTTTTCTGCGGAAGGAGTGAGACGCATGGATGAAAGAAAACCCCTGGTCATTCTGGCTCCCATGGCCGGCGTTACGGACTGGGCCTACCGTACCGTGGCAGCGGAATACGGCGCCGACGTTACGGTGACGGAGATGGTCTCCTCCAGAGCACTGTGCTACGGGGATAAAAAGACAATTCAGCTTCTCCGGAAGAACGCAGGAAGTCTGTGCGGTGTGCAGATATTCGGCAATGATCCTTCCATGATGGCTGAAGCAGCCGGGATCGCACTGGAGCACAGCAGCGGCGACTTTGTTGACATCAACATGGGGTGCCCCATGCCGAAAATCGCCAATTCCGGAGACGGCTCCGGCCTGATGCGCACGCCGGAGCTGGCAGCCCGGATCGCCGAAGCTGTGGTGTGTGCGGTGGATGTACCGGTTACGGTGAAGATGCGAAAGGGCTGGGACAGAGGCAGTGTCAACTGTGTAGAGCTGGCCCGGATGCTGGAGAGCGCCGGCGTGTCCGCGCTTGCCGTTCACGGCAGAACAAAAGTGCAGATGTATACCGGCAGAGCGGACTGGGATATCATAAGGGAAGTCAGGCAGGCAGTGAGTATTCCAGTGGCAGCCAACGGAGACGTGGCATGTGCCGAGGATGCGGAAAGAATTCTGCGATATACCGGAGCGGATCATGTAATGGTAGGACGCGCCGCCTTCGGAGATCCTTTCCTGTTCCAGCAGATCCGGGCGAAGCTGAACGGAGAGCCGGTTCCGGAGCGCCCGCCGCTGGCAAAGCGGTTCGATGTTGCCGTGAGACAGATTGAGCTGGCTGCGGAGGATAAGGGTGAGCATATTGCATGCCTGGAAGCCCGGAAGCATCTGTGCTGGTATCTCCATGGAGTACCGCATGCCGGACCCTACAAACGGGAGATCGCCCAGGTGTCGTCCCTGGCGGAGATCCGAAGGATCGCCGGATCAATCAGACAGAATCTGAGGTGACCAGCATGGAAAAACTTGATCTGATAGACCGGGCAGCCCGGGGAGACAGGGAAGCCTTTTCCCAGCTGACTATACTGTTCCTGCCGTCCGTGTATGATCGGATTCTGGGGACAGGCGCAGAACCTGACAAGGCCTTCGACCTGACGCTGGAAACCTTTCTGCGGGCATGGCACGGCGTCTCACTGTTTCAGCGGGATGAGCCCTTTGCGCGCTGGCTGGAACGTCTGGCGGAGGATGTAGCCGGCGCACCGGAAGAAGGCTGGGAGCCGGGAAAAGGAACCGAAGTGCCGGAGCAGCTCCACGGAGCGATTCTCCGCCGGATTGAATCGGAAAGCGGACGGGCGGTCCTCAAAGAGACGCTCCGCAGATTCCGGTTCACACTGATTGCCCTGCTGCTGGTGCTGATTATCCTGCTTGTTTCCAGACTGGGCGGAAAGGACGGGAAAACGGCTGAGGCGGCTTCGCCGCATCCTGCCGGACCAGCAGAGGAAACACAGATTCCGGAAGCGGCGCTGCAGCCGGGAACGTGAAGAAGCGGAGGCAATGCCTCCGCTTCACTGTTACAGATATGTGACCGCCGGCGGCTTTCTGGGAGCCGTACGCGGGAAGGAAACATCCGGATAGCCCAGCACCAGACAGCGTACGAGCCTCTCTCCACCGGTGATGCCAAGCAGATCCCGGATAGCCGGGCTCATGGCGGCGCAGGCGGTGAAGTAGCCGCTGTACAGGCACCCCAGTCCCAGAGACGCGGCCATCAGTTCGGTATAGGCTGCGGCAGCTGCCGCATCGCAGGCGCATTCTTTCGCAGAGACAAAGAGCAGCAGTACCGGTGCATGGAAGAACAGCGGGTCAAACTCCGGATCCTGCTGATGCAGCTCCTGCCAGCGGATAAAGTTGCCGGCACGCCGCTTTTCATCGGGGGCAGCGGCTGTTTCCAGCTGCCGGACCCCGGCCTCTCCAAGAACATTCAGGGCCAGATCCAGTAGCTCCGGAATCCGTTCCCGCACGGCAATAAACCGGGTAGCCTGAAGGTTCTTGGCGGTTGGGCAGGAACGTGCGGCACTGAGCAGCTGTGAAAATACGGAATCCGGCACCGGGGTCTTCCGATAATGTCTGCAGGAGCGCCTGGAGCGCATTAAGGCCAACAGATCTTCCGGCGCAACGTTGTTCCGGAAGGCTGTTACATCATCTCCGGGAAGGTCATCCTGCCTGACAGCCCCCGCAGGACATATTGCAACGCAGTGCCCGCACCCGATACACGCATCCGGCCGTGAGAGTACCGCCGTTTTCTCCAGCGTGAGGGCACCGGGAAAGCAGTCCCAGACACATCTGCCGCAGCCTACACATGTCTCCCTGTCAATCTGGATCATGGGGATTCCTCCGTTCAATATTGTGATAAAGGTACGCCGCATCCGCGGCGTACCTCGTGTTTTATTCTGCTTCGGAAATATCCGGCGATTCAATGCTTTCCCAGGGAACATCCATTTCATCGGGAGAGACCGTATCCGCACCGTCGGAGGATACCGGTTCTGTCTCATCGGAAGGCAGTGATTCCGTTCCGGCTGCCTCCGGCAGCTCCTCGGGCTTCTTGAGGAAAGCCATGAACTCATCACCGGTGATGGTTTCCTTGGTGAGCAGGAACAGGGCAATCTCATCCAGCGTCTCCCGGTTGTCGCGGAGCATCTGCTTTGCGGCATCGTAACACTGCTGGAGCAGCTCCCGCACCTCTTCATCTGCAGCAGCTGCAGTGGATTCCGCGCAGTTCAGGGCGTTCTGTCCGCCCAGGTACTGGCTCTGAGCCGTAACCAGAGCCATGAGTCCGAATCTGTCGCTCATGCCGAACTGCATGATCATCCGCCTGGCCAGATCCGTCGCCTTTTCAATATCGTTGGCGGCACCGGTAGTCTGTACGCCGAATACCACTTCCTCCGCGGCACGCCCTGCCAGGAGCGTTTTCAGTTCGGAGACAAGCTCCTCTTTGGAGTTGAGGAACTTCTCCTCTTCCTCCATCTGCAGGGTATAGCCCAGGGCGCCGGAGGTATGCGGCACGATGGTGATCTTCTGGACCGGCGCAGTGTGCTTCTGCAGGGCGGCAACCAGCGCGTGGCCCACCTCGTGGTAGGAGACAATGCGCTTTTCCGTATCCGTGAGCACGGTACCCTTTTTCTCAGTACCGGCGATCACAACTTCAAAGGAAACCAGAAGATCCTCCTGATTCACTGCCTGTCGGCCCATCCGTACAGCCCGCAGAGCGGCTTCATTGACCAGATTGGCCAGATCCGCGCCGACAGCGCCGGCAGTAACCTGCGCAATGCGGTTGAGATCCACGTCCTCGGTGAGCTTGATGTTCCGGGTGTGGACTTTCAGAGTCTGAAGCCGGCCTGCCAGATTGGGCTTATCTACGATGATGCGGCGGTCAAACCGTCCTGCGCGCAGCAGTGCCTTATCCAGAATTTCCGGCCGGTTGGTGGCGGCCAGTATCACAACGCCCTTGGAGGAATCGAAGCCGTCAATTTCAGAAAGCAGCTGATTCAGTGTCTGCTCACGTTCATCGTTGCTGCCCAGACGGTTGTCGCGGCTCTTGCCGATGGCATCGATCTCGTCAATGAAAATAATGGCGGGAGCCTGCTTGGCGGCCTGCTGGAACAGGTCGCGGACCCGGCTGGCGCCGACACCCACGAACATCTCCACGAAGTCGGAGCCGGAGATAAAGAAGAACGGAACACCGGCCTCTCCGGCAACGGCCTTGGCAAGAAGCGTCTTGCCGGTACCGGGGGAGCCCACAAGAAGTGCACCCTTGGGAATCTTGGCGCCGATGGCGGCATATTTCTGGGGGTTGTGAAGGAAGTCGATGATCTCCTGAAGAGATTCTTTTGCCTCGTCCTGTCCCGCCACGTCCGCAAAGGTGACGCCGGTCTCTTTTTCCATGAAGACCTTAGCCTTGCTCTGCCCGATGGACATGCCTCCGCCCATTCTGCCGCCGATGTTCCGCATCAGGAAGCTGAACAGCAGGTAGATGGCGGCAAAGGGGATCACATAGGACAGCAGGATCTGAAACAGGGGAGACATCTCGTCGTGGATCTCGTGATAGAATTCCACACCATGGGCGTTCAGCTTGGAAATCAGCTCTGTGTCATCCACAAGTCCCGTGAAGAGAATCTTCTGCTCGGTTTCAGGCAGAGCCTGCTGATCCTTGGTCTGAATCAGAATCCGGTCCGTCTGAATCTCCACTTCGGCAACCTCATTGTTGTCGAGCATCTGTTCGAACTCATTATACTTGATCTCCTCCATGCGGGATGCGGAATAGCTGCTGTAAAGGAAGTTGATCAGCAGTACGAATACCACGGCGAGTACCGCTATGGGAAGGATCGAATTGAGTTTCGGCCGGTTCTGGCTGTCTTTATTGTTTCCCGAGGTCCGTTTCGGGTCCCGGTCATTTGGTGTGCTCACATAAATGCCTCCTTTGAGACGCAATAGGAATACGCAGTACGCATTCAGACAGATTAGAATATATCATACAATACCATTGAAAACAACAGAATCCGGGAGGGGTTTGGTAAATTTTCTGTGAATTTGCTGCTGCAGGCGGGAAGATGCCCCGGATTCCGCAAATCAAGGTTGCCCCTGAGATATGATCTGTGATATAATATCATAACTATTTATTACTGGAGGCAACATGCGAAATTCAACCGAACAACCCAATGAGGGTATGCTGGAGGGACGCAACGCCGTGACAGAGGCGCTGAAGGCGGGCAGAACCATCGACAAGGTGTTTCTGGCCTCCGGAGACACGGACAGTACCCTGCGGTATATTGCGTCTCTGGCGAAAAAGAGCGGCGCCGTGGTCACATACTGCGACCGGCGGAAGCTGGACGCCATGAGCCAGACCGGTGCCCATCAGGGCGTTATCGCCATGGCCGCCGCCGTCTCCTACTCCACTCTGGATCAGATCCTGCAGCTGGCGGAGGAGCGGGGAGAGGCACCGCTGATCGTGATCTGTGACGAGATTACCGATCCCCATAACCTGGGCGCAATCCTCCGGACGGCGGACTGTGCAGGCGCCCACGGAGTCATCATCCCGAAACGCCGGAACTCCGGTCTGACAGCAGTGGTTGCAAAGGCCTCCGCAGGCGCCATGGAGTATATCCCCGTAGCCAGAGTCAACAACCTTGCTGCGGCCATTGCCCAGCTGAAGGAACGGGGCGTATGGATCTACGGAACTGCCGCCGACGGAGCAGAGTCCCTTTACCGGACGGATCTGACAGGCCCCTGTGCCGTTGTAATCGGTTCGGAGGGAAGCGGAATCGGACGTCTGGTGGCGGAGTCCTGTGATTTTATGGTCAGTATCCCCATGCACGGACACATTGACTCACTCAATGCCTCCAATGCGGCCGCAATCCTGCTCTATGAAGCGGTGCGCCAGAGGATCCAAAAAACGAAAGGCTGATTATTCATGTCTTATGAAAAAGATATGCTGAACAACCTGTCCGATGTGCCGGATGAGTTTGAGCCGCTTCAGCAGACTCTGGATGTGTGGATGGATCTGCCGGAGCCGGATCTTCCGCCGGAGGAAACAGCTCCGGAAAATACCAGGGAACCAGAGCCGGCACCGGCTCCGGAACCGGCCTCTGCGTTCCCCCCTGAGGAAGCTGGATATGAGCAGACGGTGATGCCGGAATATACGGCAGAGTCGGATGAAGAGATCGCCGACGCCATTGCCCAGGCGGTATCGGTTGCGTTCCACGGGGAGCCGGAATATCATCCGGAGAGCCAGGCAGCCATGGAAGAGCCGGAGGAGGAACCCGCGGCGGAAGCAGAGCCGGTGCAGGAAGAAACGCCTGAAGAGGCTCCGGCTCCGGAGGAACAGCCGGAAGAGGAAACGGCTGAGGCATCGGAGACACCGGAGACACCGGAGACGTCTGCGGAACCCGCGGCGGAAGAGAAGCAGAAAGAGGCGAAACCGGACAAGAAGCAGGTTCCGAAAAATAAGAAGTCAGAAGTTCGCTACCATCTCCCGCCCAAACAGAAAAAAATACCCCGGGGATCTGTGCATACGGGGTTTCTCAAAAGCGTCAACGAGACCATGGGCGACATCCGGGCCAGACAGAGGGAAGACCTTCCCGGAAGCGGGGCCTCCGTAAAAACGGCGGAGAGGCGCTACACCAGAATTGAAGGGATTGCCAGAAAGACAAATCTGGTTCACACTGTGATACTGATTCTGATGATCATGGCCCTGATGGGGCGCAGATTCAGCTGGATGCTGCTGGGCTTCCTAGGCGGAACGACTGGTGTGCATGCGGCAGCGATCCTGACGGTCGTGGCCATGATTGCCGGCTGGCGGACAGTGGCTCGGGCGGTTCAGGATGCGGTGTTCCTGCGGTTTTCCTTTCAATCGCTGCTGCTCCTGACGACGATTCTCAGCATGCTGGAAATGCTTCTCCACAGAAATGAGCAGTCGCTGCTGCCCCTGCTGTGTATTGGCTGGTGCCTCAGCGGCAAGGCGGATCTCATGGAAGTCCGGGCAAAGCTGCGGTCTTTGCGGGGAGTCATGCTGAGCGGGAAGAACCGCTCGGGCGTACGGGTCCGGAGACGGCTCTGGGAACGTATGGACTGCATCGGCAGAGCTCCTGCGGGAACAGCGGGCTTTGTCCGCCACCTGGAAGAGCGGGACAGCTGGAGCACCGGATGGTCGGTATTCAGCATTCTGCTGTTGGCGCTGAGCCTGATTGTCGGAGCCTATCTGACAGCTAAAACCGGAACCAGCTATCTTACGATCCTGGTGACGCTGCTGACTGTAAGTATGCCTGTGGCAGCCGCAATGACCGGAGCGAGATCCTTCTTCCTGCTCTCAGGAGCCCTGGGAAGAAACGGTGTCCTGGCCGGCTGGTACGGGGCAAAAATGCTCTCGGGCCGGAAGACGGTACTGACCTACGATTCAGACCTGTTTCCATCCGGAACGATCACACACCGCGGAGTCCGCGTCTACGGGAACCAGACAGCGCAGCTTCTGATTTCCTACGGTGCATCCCTGATCGTACGGGGGGACAACGGACTGACGGAGCCTTTCCTGAAACTGCTCAGCGAAACCGGCGGCCAGATCCATCACGTGAGCAGATTCCAGGTGACGGAAGGCGGGCTGTCCGGCCAGATCCACGGCGTATTCGTGGCAGTGGGAACCTATAATTTCATGCAGCTCATGGGAGCCATGCCTCCGCGCGATGCCCCGAAGAACGGGCTGTTCATCGCCATCAACGGCCAGATTGCCGGTCTGTTTGCCATCCGTTACAGGGTCAAGGCAGGTTCTGTCGGCGGATTTGCCCGGTTTACGGCTCAGCCGCTGCTGACGCCGCTGGCAGCCATGAAGCACCTTTGCGTGAACCCGTCATATCTTAAAAACTGGTTTAAAATCCCGGTGGGTGAAATGATCTGCCCCAAGGTGGACACCCGCTGGAAGCTTGCGGCACCCGGACGGTTTGCACGGGGAAATACCTGCGGCTTTATTATGGCAGAGGGAATCAACCCGTACAGCAGACTTGTAGCCGGTGCACGACGGATGCATACGATGGGCTTGGCCATGACAGCAGTCTCCATCGCCACGTCGCTGGTGCTGTTCTTCATGACAGTCTCACGGATTGCCGCCGGCACGGAGCTGATCACAGCCGGAAGGCTGCTTCTGATCCAGCTTCTGACCTACCTGGCGGTGGAAATCTGGTCCCGCCGTGCGGCAAACTGAAAAGCGGAATAATGGAGAACCGTTCCGGAGAAATCCCATGGGATTCCGGGTGTTCGGAAGATGAACAAAAGCAATCGGCGAAATGCACAAAATAGAAGGGTTGCAATTGCAATAAGTCGTACCATAGTATATAATAAAATTTAGACTGAAATCAGGATCCAACGCATGGATCGGGAAGATCAGCGTCTTTAAGGATCGGAAAGGGGCAATTCATATGAGCTATACCGCGCAAGACATCAGAAACATCTGCCTGATCGGCCACGGCGGAGACGGCAAGACGGCGCTTGCGGAGAGCATGCTGTTTTTCACAAAGGGGACGGACCGTCTCGGCAAATCCGCGGACGGCACCACCATCAGTGATTTTGATCCGGAGGAGATCAAGCGGAAATACTCCATCTCCACCTCGATTCTCCCTGTGGAGTACGGCAAGTCCAAAATCAACGTACTGGACAACCCCGGCTATTTTGATTTTGCCGGCGAGGTCATGCAGTCCGTGCGCGTAGTGGATGCCGGCGTGATCGTGGTCTCCGCCAAAAACGGCGTGGGTGTGGGCACCGAAAAGTCCTGGAAGTATCTTTATGAGCGCAAGCTCCCCAAGTTCATCTATGTGTCCAAGCTGGATGAGGAGCACGCGGATTTCTACAAGACCTTCGAGGAGATGCGCGAGAAGTTCGGCAAGACGCTGGCGCCTATCAATATTCCCATCGTGGAAGGCGACAAGACCGTTGGTATCGTGGATATCATCCACAAGGAGGCATATCTCTCCGGCAAGGGAAAGACTGAGAAGATCGCTGTTCCTGACGACCTTACCGATCGTGTGGATGAGTACTATGAATTCCTCTGCGAGGCAGTAGCTGAGACCTCCGAAGAGAACATGGAAAAGTACTTCGAGGGCGAGGAGTTCACCCTGGATGAGATCATTGCCGGCATTAAGGTTGGTGTGAAGGACCTGTCCCTGGTGCCCGTGTTCTGCGGCAGCGCCATGACCGGCCTTGGCACAGAGTCCCTGATTCGCGGCATTGTTGACTTCGCTCCGAATCCTACTGAGGGCTATGCCCAGCATGCCACCAATGAGAACGGTGAGGATGTATCCATCAACTGCGCCCCCAATGAGACTCCTGTCATCTTTGTGTTCAAGACCGTCTCCGACCAGTACGGAAAGCAGTCCTACTTCAAGGTCATCTCCGGCAACATCACCGCAGATCTTTCCCTGGAGAATGCCCGTACCGGCGATACGGAAAAGCTGGGGCATATTTACACCGTCAAGGGCAAGAAGACCACTGAGGTCAAGGAGCTCTGCTGCGGCGATATCGGTATGGTATCCAAGCTCACCTCCGTGAAGACCGGCGATACGCTGTGCCAGCCGGGCCGTCCGCTGACGCTGGATCCCATTGCGTATCATGAGCCCTGCCATTCCCGCGCCATTTACGCCAAGGTCAAGGGCCAGGAGGAAAAGATCGCCTCCGGTCTGAGCCGCCTGGGTGAAGAAGACCAGTCCTTTACTCTGGTCAATGATCCGGAGACCAAGGAAATGGTGCTCACCGGCGCCGGCGACATCCATCTGGATGTGCTGTGTTCCAAGCTCAAATCCAAGTTCGGTGTGGACAGTGAGCTCCGCGAGCCTAAGGTTGCCTATCGTGAGACCATCCGCAAGTCCGCAGAGGTTCGCGGACGCCACAAAAAGCAGTCCGGCGGACATGGCCAGTTCGGCGATGTCGTGATCGAGTTCTCCCCCGGCGAGACCGAGGAGCTGACCTTCGAAGAGCGCGTCGTGGGCGGTGCCGTTCCCAAGAATTTCTTCCCCGCCGTGGAGAAGGGCCTGCGTGAGTCCTGCGAGAAGGGCGTTCTGGCCGGCTATCCCATGGTGTTCGTGAAGGCCACCCTGCTGGACGGCTCCTACCACCCCGTGGACTCCTCTGAAATGGCCTTTAAGACCGCTGCTTCCCTGGC
>JAEEGL010822426.1_pt1 | contig 28724 bp, 26 predicted proteins | sample 9134231 | NCBI WGS metagenome assembly JAEEGL01 (sample SAMN16246548, study PRJNA631951) | gut metagenome | biome: gut microbiome; feature: rumen; material: fiber-attached | host: Bos | place: Iran: Karaj | collected 2018-10 | reverse complement strand
TGCGCGCGCTGGAGCTGTTTTTCCCACGTTTTTATTGTCTGTGCCTTAAGGAATCCGATCATGGGCTCCAGTTTCTGATTCTCATCCCAGCTTTCCAGTGCCGAATAGTAATCGTTTCTGTTTTCTTCGTGGATGATGACCGGGGGATGGTCATGGAGAAGGAGAAGATAATTCATGGCTAGCCTGCCCGTTCTTCCGTTCCCGTCTGCGAAAGGATGGATATTCTCGAACTTGACATGAAAATAGGCTGCCGCAGTCATGATCCTGCTTTCCGGGAATTCCTTCAGTTCGTCCAGAAGCTCAGACATTTCCTCAGGGACGTCTTCAGGAAGCGCTCCAACTTCGTCTTTTCCCGTCACATAGTCATGCTTTTTATACTCGCCGGGCCGCTCTCCCAGTTGCCACCGCCTCACGTCATAGGTGTTTTGGGTCAGCCGAAACTGGAACTCCCTGATCAGCGATTCGTCCAGTTCCCGCCTGTCCCGGAACGAAACGAGCAGCAGTTCGTTGGCATCCTTCGCGTTCCTGATCTCAAACAGTGTTCTCAGATCTCCGGTATAGGATGTCACACCGTCATGCTCAAAGATCTCACGAGTGTCGTTGAATGTGACGCGCTCGTTCTCGATCCTGCCGGAGTGGTAGGCAAACGCAATGCTGTGCCCATTCAGTGCCTCAGCAAGTTCAGCGTCTGTCCTGATCCTTTTCCTTTGCCAGAACGCAACTGTCTTTTCATATCTGTCCATGCTTGACCCCTTTAGTTGATGTCGATGCCATATAGCATACACATAGGTTCACATATGGTTAATCTTCATGTGTATGCTTCAGAACCATCAGCATGAAAAGTCTCTTTGAATTCATGCTATTATGTCTAGCAGATGGAAACATGAAGAGCATAACGGTTCTACATCATATATAGTATACCATTTTTTGAATACACTGGGCGTCCTATAACAATGTTTTGTTATCTAATTCCCTCAGGTCACCCGATCCAGCGCTTCCCAGAATTCCACGAGCAGCGTGTTCTGCAGATCCATGCCCGCATCCGTGAGCCGTATCCTTCCCCCGCTCCTGTCCGCCAGCCCTTTGGCTTCCCAATCCGCCGCACCGGACAGAAGCGCGTTTTCCGCGTCTTTTCCGTAAAGGCTCCCGTAGACTGCCGGGTCCACGCCTTCACTCGTCCTCAGCGCCAGCATGACGGTCTCAAAGGCCTGATCCCCGAAAGAGATCTTCTCTTCCGCCCTTTGGGGCGCTCTTCCTTCCGCAAGCCCCCCGATATAGTCTTCCAGGTTCTCCGGGTTCTTCCACCTGCGGTCCCGTTCCATGGATACGGCCGCCGTTCCCAGCCCCAGGTAAGGCTGTCGGCGCCAGTAACGCATGTTGTGCGCGCACGCCTGTCCCGGTTTCGCGAAGTTGCTGATCTCATAGCGCTCAAAGCCCGATCCCCGGAGGATCGCACATGCGCCGGCGAACCATTCCTGCTCTTCCTCCTCGTCCGGCAGGTCCAGCGTGCCGGCTTCAGACTCGGCGTAAAATGGCGTCCCCTCCTCGACGATCAGAGAATACAGACTCACGTGCCCGACCTCGTTCTCTATCGCCCAACCGAGGCTCTCTTCCAGGTCTCCCTTCTTCTGTCCCGGGAGTCCCGTCATGAGATCCACACTGATCCTTTCGAAGCCCGCGGCACGAGCGAGACGCACGGCCTCGTCCGCCTCCCGAAACGAGTGGATCCTTCCCAGTCTCTTCAGGAGCCTGTCCTGTACAGCCTGCACGCCGAGCGAGATCCTGTTCAGCCCCGTTTCCCGAAACGCTTCCAGTTTGTCCCCCGTGATCGTGCCCGGATTGGCCTCCAGCGACATCTCCGGATCCCGGGCAAAGGTGAATCTTTCCTTCAGTCCGGACATGAGGCGTTTCATCTGGTCTCCCGTCAGGAGGCTGGGCGTACCGCCGCCGATGAACAGCGAAGTCACGGTCCTGTCCCTGTACAGAGGCGCCATGATCTCGGCTTCCTTCAGGAGGGCGGACACGTACGGATCCGCCTCGCCGAGTCTTCCCGCAAAGGAGCAGAAATCGCAGTAAAGGCATTTGCGCACGCAGAACGGGATATGGATATACAGTCCGAAATCCTTATCTTCCATGATCTCCGTCCTTTCTTCCGGCTCCTGTATCCGGATCCTGCCGTCAGTATACCAAAACACGGCGCGTACAGACAAGTACGGACACGCGGAAGCTTACCGTTTGCCCGACCGTCTTTCATCTGATACAATAAAGAAAAAAAAGACGGAGGTACTCATGGGAAATCTGAAAAACCTTGACCCCATCCTTTCGGAATACGTCAACGATCGCAAGATCGCGGGAGCCGGACTCCGGATCTACGAAGGCGACGAATGCGTCTACGACCGCTGCTTGGGCTACGCGGACGCCGAGGCGGAAAAGCCCTTCCGTCCGGACACCATCTGCCAGCTGGCCTCCATGACGAAGTGCATTGCCGTGACGGCCGCCATGCAGCTCTATGAAAAGGGACTCTTCCTTCTGACCGATCCTGTGGAGAAATATATCCCCGAGTTCGCCGACCGCAAGGTCTACTACACGGACGACAGAGGGTTCATCCGCACCCGTCCCGCCAAACGCCCCGTCACCGTGGGCAACCTCTTCGACATGACCAGCGGGATCTCCATCGGCTGGGAGACGCCGACCCTGAACGGCAAAGAGATGGCGGAAGGCACGAAGAAGCTGATCGCCGAAGGCAGATACAACGTGCGTGAGTACGCCGCCATGTGCGGCCGCATCCCCGGCAACTTCGATCCCGGAGAGCATTTCTTCTACGGCGACAGCCACAACATCCTCGGCGCCCTGATCGAGATCCTGACGGGACAGCGCTTCGGGGAATACCTGAAGGAGAACATCTTCGATCCCCTGGGCATGCCCGACACCTTCTTCATCGTGCCTGAAGACAAGAAGGACCGTCAGGCCGTCCTGTACCGTCTGGAAGACGGCGGCCGCGTCCGCGGCTCCTATCCGGACGCCTTCAACCATCCGTCCTTCGAATCCGCCTGCGGCGGACTTTACGGCACTCTGGAAGACTATTCCCGCTTCGCCCGCTGCATGACCCTGGGCGAATGGAACGGCGTCAGGCTGCTGCACGACCGCACGATCCGTCTCATGGCGACGAACAGGCTGAACCCCACGGCCCTCGCCGAGTTCCAGAGCCCCGACATCATGGGCTACGGCTACGGTCTGGGCATGCGCACCCACATGGATCCCGCCGGCGGCTACATCTCTTCCGTGGGCGAATTCGGATGGGGCGGCGCCTGGGGCACCTGGGTCCTCATGGATCCTGCCGCGGAGATCACGATCGTGCACATGCACAACTCCGCGCCCAGCCTCGGGACCGCGCTGCATCCCCGGATCCTGGACATCGTCTACTCTTCCCTGTAAAGGATACAAAAGCCCCGGAATACGCCTTGTTTTCCGGGGCTTCTCCTCTCTCCTCCCTTTGGCGCTCCTTTCCTCAGGTTGACATGCCGGGCAAGCCGGCGTATATTGGACAGGTCCGTTCCCGCGTTTCCGGGAACGTGTCCCGAATCATTCGAAAAGGAAGAATCAGATGAATTTCATCTTCATATCCCCCCAGTTCCCCCATACCTACTGGCAGTTCTGCGACCGTCTGAAGCAGAACGGCGTGAACGTCCTGGGCATCGGCGACTCCCCCTACGACGGTCTGGACGAGCCGCTCAAACGTTCCCTGACCGAATACTACCGCGTGGACTCGCTGGAAGACTACGGACAGGTCTACCGCGCCGTCGCCTACTTCGCTTTCCGCTACGGGAAACCCGACTGGCTGGAATCGAACAACGAGTACTGGCTGGAACAGGACGCCCGTCTCCGCACGGACTTCCACATCACGACGGGCATCCAGTCCTCCGAGATCGGGTCGTGGAAGCACAAGTCCTCCATGAAGCCCGTCTATGCGTCGGCGGGGATCCCCACGGCCCGCTGCCACCGCGTCTCAGACCTTGAGGCCGCGGCGGAGTTCATCGCCGCCAACGGCGGCTATCCCGTCATCGCCAAGCCTGACGTGGGCGTAGGCGCCGCGAACACCTGGAAACTGGAGAACGCGGAACAGCTCGAAGCCTTCTTCCGCGACAAGCCCGACGTCCCCTATCTCATCGAGGAATTCGTGGAGGGCGACATCTGCTCCTACGACGCCATCTCCGACTCGCAGTGCCGTCCCCTGTTCGAATCCATGACCGTATGGCCTCCCTCGATCGCGGACATCGTCAACAAGGATCTCGACCTCTCCTACTATACCGCGCCCGACGTACCGGATGCTCTCCGGCGTCTCGGACGCGCGGCGCTCAAGGCCTTCGGCGTCCGGAGCCGCTTCGTCCATCTGGAGTTCTTCCGCCTCACGAAGGCGAGAGCCGGTCTTGGTGAAGTCGGCGATTTCGTAGCCCTGGAAGTCAACATGCGTCCCGCCGGCGGCTATACCCCCGACATGATGGATTTCGCCCATTCCACGGACGTGTACCGGATCTGGGCCGACATGGTGACGCAGGACCGCCGCGTCCTGCCCGAGAGCGGCGACGACCATTACTGCGTCTACGCGAGCCGCAAGGACTCCCATCGCTACGTGCATACCCATGAGGAGATCCTCGCCCGCTACGGCAGCAGGATCGTCATGTGCGAGCGCATGCCCGAACTCATGTGGGAGACCATGGGCTGCCAGATGTATACGGCCCACGCGTACTCCGAGGAGGAACTGAAGGACTTCATCTCCTTCGTCCACGCAAGGAGCGACCGATGAAGGAGACGTATTGCAGGCACTGGAGCTCGGAACTGGGACGCGACATGGAGTATCTCGTCTTCTCCCAGGGAGACGACCTGTCCGCCGGGAAGATCTGTCTGGCGTTCCCGCCCCAGAACGGACGCTATTACGACTTCAAGGATTTCGGGATGGTCGAAACGGCCCGTCCCTGGATCGACGCGGGCCGTCTGACCGTCGTATGCGTCGACGGGATCGACGGGGAGACCTGGTCGAACCGGGACGGCGATCCCCGCGCACGCATCGAGCTGCAGGAACGCTGGTTCCGCTACGTCACGCAGGAACTGCTCCCCCGTCACACGGGAGGATGGAGAACGGCCATGACCTGCGGCTGCAGCATGGGCGGCGTCCACGCGGGCGTCTTCTTCTTCCGCAGGCCGGATCTGTTCGACGCCATGATCAGCATGAGCGGCCTGTTCGACGCGCAGTATTTCTTCGGGGACTATATGGACAATCTCGTCTATGACAACTCCCCCGTGCATTTCCTGCCCAACATGCCCCAGGACCATCCCTGGATGGACCTGTACCGCCGCTCGAAGATCATCCTGTGCTGCGGACAGGGACCCTGGGAGGACGACCTCCTGCACGGCACCCGTGTCCTGGACGGGATCCTCACGGAAAAAGGCATCCCCCACTGGGCGGACTACTGGGGCTTCGACGTGGCCCACGACTGGCCCTGGTGGAAAAAGCAGTTTCCCTATTTCCTCGGCTGCCTGGAACGGGACAGCCGTCTGTAAGAATCAAAAGGATACGGCCCCTGTGCGCATGCACAGGGGCCGCAGCTTTTTCAGGTCATTCCATGGCGTATGACCGGTATGACGTGCCGTCCGCAAGCGACGTGAACGATTTGTCTTCATCGTCGAAACGGAAGCGTTCGTCCCATCCGCCCGAGATCGTCAGGATCCCGTCCCCGAAGGTCCAGGTCAGTCCTTTTTTCTCATCCTGCCAGGTCGGTCCGGCGATGATCAGCTCCGCATCCGTTTCCGTAAGAGTGAACTGACACATTTCCTGTCCGTGCGTATACATGAGCCGGATGGGATAGTTCCCGATCTTATCTCTCAGTTCGTCTCTTCCCGCAGCAGGAGACCCGGTCCCTGTCCCGGCGTCAGGGCCGCCCTGTTCTTCTGCCTCCAGGTACTCTTCCAGACAGCATCCGCTTTCATGGATCTTCCGGGCCGCGTCCTTCCCCACGTACCGGTAGTGCCAGGGCTCGTAGACGATTCCCGTGACCGCTTCCTTGTCTTTGGGGAACCTCAGGATGAAGCCGTATTCCCAACAGTGCTCCAGGAGCCAGCGCTGCGTCCCGGTGCCCTCCTGTTCCTCCTCAAGGACCTGTTTCGTCCTCTCCACGATGTCGAAGGCGAGGCCCAGCTGATGTTCCGAGCATCCCGGCGCTGCGATCTCCGCCGCCGCCCGTCTTTCGGCTTCTTCCCTGCCGGCGCCTTCCGCGATAAGCGTGTTGACCTTGCCGACGTACAGTTCTCTCTGCTTTTCCCGGCCCCTGAAGGAGGACACGATGAGCGGATCGTTCCCCGCCGCCCTGCATGCGTCCATGAGGCGCTGCAGATCCGGATAACAGCGCGTGTCAGCCGACTGCCCGTTCCTCAGGGCCGTGAAGGCGGGAGGCTCGTAATCCGGATCCAGAGGATTCCAGGCGTTCACGAGGATGAGGTTCCATTCGGCTCCTTCGCCCTGGACGTAATGTCCCGTCCCCAGCCGTTCCCCGGCGTCAGCGGTTTCCGCCGGGGTCGGCACGGGATCCGGCGCGTCGGCCGCGGTCACGCGCATTATCGCCGTATCTTCCGGGACCGGCAGCGCGGTCGCGAGCCCGCCGTCCTGCTTCTTCGCACAGGCCGCGATGCCCATGATCAGGACGGCAAGTCCTGCCAGCAGGAACAGAAAAGCGGCGGTTTCTCCCTTTCCCCTTCCTCTGCCCTTCCCGTGCGGTCCGTACTTTTCCAGCAGTTCCTCCCTCGTCCTGTCTTCTTCCCTGCGCATGTCCTGCTCCTTCCGCGCCCGAGGCGCTTCCGTTTTCGGACATATCGTAAGGCAGAGAGGGAAAGAAAACGCATCGTTCCGGCATCCGAACGGCATCCGCGGCGGGGCTCAGGAGTCGAGGTGTTCCGTGTTGCCCGCCGGACCCGATTCCGGTAAGCCGGCGTCGCTCCAGCGCACGTCGATGCCCGTCCCGTCATACGGGATGCGGATCAGGAGGACGGCGTCCGTATCGGTAAATGAAGCCGAGTATTCCAGCCCCTTTTCTTTCCCGAAATCCACGGCGCTTCCCGCGATCTCCCCGGCCCATCTCCCGCAGACTGCGGCAAAAGTCATGGCAAAGTCGTCCAGTTCCGGAAGCATATCTTCGGGCTCCGCAGGGGCGTCGATGGCCGTGGGCGCTTCGGGACCCGTGAGCGAATAGCTGAGGATCCAGCCTTCGTCCGACGTCCAGATCTCAGCCTTCTCTGCCCTCGTCGGGAACTCGATCGTGACCTGCCAGTACAGGGAATATTCCTCCCCGTCCTGCTTCAGGAAAGCCCGCGCGTTCCTCATGGCCTTCTTCAAAGGCATTGAGATCATGCCGGCGCCGTTGAGATCCATTTCGTTCAGGAAGGATTCGGCGGACATGACCGCAGCGGCTTCCCCCGCCGCGGAGTTCCGGATCTCCGTCCAGACAGATCCTGCCTCGTCCGCCTTTTCCTTCTCTTTCAGTCTGAGTTCGACCGCTTCCACGGAGATCGTCTCCGTCGTTTCTTCCGTCCTCGAAAGCATCCGGTACCAGGACGGCGCGTTGAATCCCGCCCATACGCACAGGGCCGTCAGGACCAGGAGCAGCACTTCTTTCACGTATTTCACAGGCTGCCTCCTTTCAGGGTCACGGTCACGGCCGTGCCTTTCCCGACTTCGCTCTCAAAGCGGATGTCACCGTGATGGATCTCCACGATCCTGGCCGCGAGGGCCAGTCCGAGGCCCGCGCCTCCCTGGGCGCGGGAACGGTTCTTGTCCACCCGGTAGAAAGCTTCCGTCAGATGGGACAGGGCTTCAGGCGGTATGCCCCGGCCGGTGTCCCGCACGACGTATTCGCAGCCGTCTTCGAGCAGACGGCAGGACAGGTCCAGTCTGCCTCCGTCCGGCATGGCCTTGCGCGCGTTGTCCATGAGGTTGATGAGAAGCGTGCGCACGAGATCCGGTTCCAGCATGCAGAAACCCCGTGCGGATTCCACGTGTACGTCTATACCCTGTTCTTCGCACTGCGGCCCGAGCTGCTCCGCGGTGCTCTCCAGGATCTCCCCCGGAGAGGCGGCGCGCATGCGGAACTCCGTTTTTTCCGCGACGAAAAGGTCCAGAAGGGTCATGGACAGGCGTTCGAGCCTTTTGCCTTCCCGGAAGATGGTGTCAGCGGCTTCCCGCGCGTCTTCCGGATCCAGGGTGCCTCCGCGCAGGAGGTCCGCGTATCCGATGATCGATGTCATGGGGGTCTTGAGCTCGTGGGTGAAGCTGCCCATGAAGCGGTTCTGGCGCTCCATGGCTTCCCGGATCTCATCCATGCCCGCTTCGACCCTCTCGGCCATCCTGTCGAAATCCTTCGACAGGGTCCCGATCTCGTCTCCCGTGTTCACGCGGGAACGGGACGAAAGGCGCCCGGACGCGATCTCCCGCGCGCTTTTCGAAAGCCGGCCCAGGGGGCGCGTGAGCAGGGCCGCAAGGACCCAGGACAAGGCGGCGCAGAGCGCGGCCAGCAGAAGGTAGACTTTCCGGTAGCCTTCGATCTGACGCTCCCGGGCCTCGTCCAGGACGGACACGTCGCGCCCAAGGCTCAGCCAGAGCCTCTCCTCCTCCACTTTCAGGCATGCGGTCGCCTGTACGCAGAGCCTGCCCCGTGTATCCCGGAACAGTCCGACGCGCATGGCGTCTTCCGCGGCGTCCCCGCGCCAGTCCGCGAACTCGAAGCCGGCCCCGTCTTTGCGGCAGAGCGTTTCCGTCCCGTCCGTCAGCAGGACGGATTCCGCGTCCTGTCCGGACACGAGGGACTCCAGGGCGCTCCCGGCGTCCTGCGTCCCCTCCCAGCCCTCCAGGTCCGAAACCGCTTTGAGCGTACGGGTCAGGAACAGCGCCGTCTCCGACGCGTGCTCCTTCTCCCGCTCCGCGGCTTCGGTGAACGAGAGCCGTATGAGGGCCGTGCCGCCGAGAGCGAAGAGAAGGCTCATGAGACAGAGCATGGCCAGAGCGATCTTGAGCCTGAACCTCACGGATCCACCTCCAGCCTGTATCCCACTTTATTGACGGCGCGCAGCCGGTCTTCCCAGCCCACTTTGCGGCGCACGCGCTGTACGTGCAGATCCACCGTCTTGCTTCCGTATTCCATCTCGCCGCCCCAGACGCGCTCATAGATCGTGTCGCGGTACAGGGCGGTGTTGGGCGTACGCATGAACAGCAGCAGCACGTCGTATTCCCTGGGCGTCAGGGAGATCTCCGTTCCGTCCTTCGTGACTTTATGGCTCCTGACGTCGACCGTGATCCCGCCCACCGTCAGGACGTCTTCCGCCTTGTGGAACCGGCGCAGCACCACGTCGACGCGGGCCAGGAGCTCCGCCACCTCGAAAGGCTTTACGATATAGTCCTCGGCCCCCATGCGCAGTCCCCTTACCCGGTCCTCCAGCGCTCCACGCGCAGTAAGGAAGATCACGGGGATCTCCATAGGGCGGATGTACTCCATGAGTTCGAATCCGTCGATCTCGGGGAGCATGACGTCCAGGAGCACGAGATCATAGGCCTTCTCCGAAAGAAGGTCGGCCGCCTCCTGTCCGTCGAACGCCTTTTCCGTGGCGTAGCCCGCCTGTTTCAGGCTCATGGCGATAAGGTTCGCGATGGGCTTCTCGTCTTCCGCTATCAGGATCCTGATCATCTTCTCCGCCTCCCGGGACCATTATGCATCCGTCTGTCATCCAAACGGCATCTTCCCGTGCTCTATCCATTTCTCTCCCGGGTCCCGGGATTCCTTCCGGCTTCCTGCCGACAATCAAAGGGAGGCTCCTTTCGGGCAGCCTCCCTCTGTTCTTTTGTCTGAAACTGCCGGCGGCGAAAGTCCCCGCGGGTCAGCGGTTGCTGCCCCAGTACAGGACGGCCAGCATGCCGGGTCCGGTGTGCGCGCCGATCACGGGGCCGATGTCCATGACATAGATCTCGGCTTCCGGGAACCGGGACGAGACCTCGCTCCGCAGGGCTTCCGCCCCCTCAGGGTTGTCGCCGTGCCCGATCAGTACGAATTTTCCCGTTTCCGGCGTCCATCCCTGTTCCATCTTTTCCATCTGCATGGCGATGGCCTTCCTGCGTCCGCGGGGTTTCCCCATGACAGCCAGCGCGCCGTCTCCGTCCACATGCAGCAGCGGCTTGATATTGAGGACCGTTCCCGCGACGGCGGCGGCGGCCGAGACGCGTCCTCCTTTGAGCAGATGTTCGAACGTATCGACCGTGAACCAGTGGCAGACATGCCGGCGCTGCTCTTCCAGCCATCCGGCCAGTTCGTCCGCCGTCAGGCCTTCTGCCTGTTTTCCGGCGGCTTCCCTGACCAGGAAGCCTTCCCCGAGAGAAGCGCAGAGCGAATCGATGCAGAAGATCTTCCGCCCGGGGTATTTCGGACGCAGTGCACGGGCGCTCATCTCAGCGGACCGGAACGTTCCGGACAGGCTTGAAGACAGGCCGATATACAGGACGTCCTGACCGTTCCTCAGATACGGTTCGAAGGCATCTGTGTACGTCTGAGGATTGATCGCAGCTGTTTTCGCGGATCTCCCCGCCCTCTGCATGTCATAAAACTCGCGGACGGAGATGTCTCCCCCGGGTCCGTAGATGAAGCTGCGGCCGCCGATGTCCACGGTCATCGGGATGATCTCGACGTGCGGGAGCCCCGCCATAGGGACGTCCGTCAGGTCGGATGCGGCATCTGTTATGATCTGATATCTTTCCATGCAATATTCCCCCGGATGCGGATCGCTGAGCTCACGCGGACACCGTCGCGCCGTTCGTGAGCGTTCCCGGCCGATGACAGGCAACACGGGGATCGTCCCGGTATACTTGTAGAAAACCGACGCAGACAAGTGTAGTGATATCGATAATCGGAGTCAATCCGGCGGAACTTTACATATTGTAAAGTCATCCCGGGATACGGCTGTTTCATGGAAGCAGGATATCCGTTCTCCATACGGCTCCTTCCTCCCGGACGGAGGAAACGGGTCACGCGGACGTTCTCCCCTCCCCGTCCCTTTGAGTTTCCGTCCTGCATCTGCTATACTGTTATGCGGATCCTATCTTACGGGAGGTGAAGGGCTTTGGCCGAGGAAGAAAAAGGCGGGCTGATCCGCTGCGCGAACTGCGGCGCCGAATTCGACGCTGCCCTGCCCAGATGCCCCTACTGCGGCCGGATGAACGTGCCCGCCGCGGAAGACGAATATATGGACCACCTGGAAGACATCCGGACGGATCTGGACGATCTGGAAGGACTTGCGGGCAGAAAAGCGCGCGAACGCCTGAAGATCTCGGCGCGCAAGATCCTGCTGACCGTGCTTGTCCTCCTGGCCGCGGCCGGGCTGATCCTCTTCGTACGCATCCGCGCCGACAGGGCTGAAGCCGAAGCGTCCAGAGCGGAGTATCTCTGGCAGCGTGACGCCTTCGCGCGGCTGGACGAACTGTACGCCGCCCGCGACTGGGACGGACTTGAACAGGCGTTCCGGGAAGGTCTGGACGCGGATCACGAGATGTACCAGTACGCCCACGGCACGTTCTGCGGTTATCTGATGACGCTGTCGGACGCCCGCAGGAGCCTGGCCGATCTCGCCGCGGGCGATGCCGAACCGGTGCTCGCCCTGTGCGACGCTGCGGAAGTCTGGAAGTTGGAAGACCTTCAGGGCGCCCTGAAGGAAGGAGAAGCGGACGTCCTCAGCGCTCTGCGGGAACCTCTGATCCGGGACATGGCCGAAAGGTTCTCCCTGACGGAGGAAGAGATCTCCCGTCTGCGGAGCCTCGTGAATGAGAACGGGTTCCTGCCGATCCGAGAGGCGGAAAAGATGATCAACGAAAAGGAGATGGGCTGATGAAGTGTCCCTACTGCAACGGGGAGATCGGGCTGGAAGACGCCGTCTGCCCCTACTGCGGGAAACCCAACGAAGAGGCGAGACGCCATTTCGAAGCCATGGCGGAATATAAAGCCCGCTACGCCGAGACGGAATCTGACGTCACGGCAGCGGCGCATCACTACGCCCAGATCGTGCCCAGGCTCGCCGTCATACTGTTCCTCATCGTCGCGACGGTCGTCATGGCCGTCGTCCGCGAGAATGCCTGGGGTTTCCCTGAGGAAGCGAGACGCCGCGCCGCGGAGCGAAACCCTGAAGCTGTCATATCGGAACTGGACAGCTGCCTGGAAAAAGGCGACTACATCGCCTTCGCGTCCCATACGGAATACATTGACCTCCGCACGTACGATACGCCCTTTGAGAAATACAGCCGCGTCATCTGGTGCGCCCGTGAGTACAGGGATATCGTGAATGATCTGGAGACTCTCTTCCTCCATGGGGACGAGGACGACTGGATCCGCTACAGCGCCAACGACGACATCCTCAGGTTCTGCAACCGCATCGACAGTTTCATGCAGGATTACGAGAGCGCGCTGGACCGTGTGGAAGATCCGGACATGATGGCCTATGCGGACGACATGCTCGGACGCGTCGAGGACATGCTCCGCGTCTATTTCGGCATCGACGATACCGAGAGCTTCCTGTCCATGTCCGCCGCGAGGAAAGCGGCTTACATCGAGGAGGTGATCTTCCGTGAATAAACTGCGCAAAGCACTGTCCGGGATCCCGCTCGCGACCGCCGTCCGGATCCTCAACGTCCTCATCGCCGTATTCGCGGTGATCGCGCTGATCGCAGGCATCCGCATGGTCAACGAGCTGCGCGACACCTACGACCGGGACCGCTACGTCACGATCGACTACGATCTCCGTGAGGGGAATTACGCCGGGATGATCCGTGAATGCTACCGCCGCGCCTACGACGTCGACCCCTACCGGAGCGCGTATGAAGAAGATTTCAGCCTCGCGCTGTATGCGGACGCCGCCTTCAGGAACAGCTTCTTCGAAGCCGTCGGGGACACGGAAAACGCGCAGAGGATGCGCGAACGGATGGAGACCGAGAAGGAAAGATCCGGAAGCCTGTCCGCCGCAACGGAGGACATCGACCGGGCGATCGCCCGCATTCCCCTTTATTTAGACTGATATCGGAGATCTTCTTACAGAATACAGAATCCGCACGGACGGCCGTGCGGATTTTGTATTTTCAATGCAGGGACAGCAAAAGACGCCCGGACGGTCCCGGGTGTCTTCCGACCGCTTCAGGAGTCACACTGTCCTTGGGAACGAGTTGAACCAGGCCCTCTCCCCGAACGGTTTCTTCCCGGGTCCCGCCGGCTCGTCCTCCGCGATCCCCACGGGAAGAAAGCAGACCAGTTCATAGCCGGCCGGCACGTTCAGGATGTCCGCCATTCTATCGCAGATCCTGTCGTCATCCGTGATGTGGCCCTCGTACCAGCAGCTCTGGTATCCCAAGGCCACGATAGCCAGCAGCATGTTCTCGATGGCAGCGGAATAATCCTGTACGGCAAAGCATCTGTCCCGGTACGCGCTGACGCGCTGCGTGAGCACGCAGATCGCCGCGGGTGCCGTCTCTCCGACCGGCGGATCGATGACGCCGCGGAGCTTTGACAATACATCCGGATCGTCCACCGCGATCAGGGACGTCGTCTGCCGGTTGCAGCCGGACGGAGCGGCCAGTCCCGCCTGCAGGATCTCGGTCAGATCTTCCCGGGGCACGGGTGTGTCCCTGTACTTCCCTCTGTAACTGTGCCTGTTCCGTATCGCTTCGATCGCGTTCATGTCCTTCTCCCTTTCCCTGTCATGATCCCTTCACAGTCCTTCAGTGCCGTCCGTTCGCGCCTGTACGGTCCGCAGACCGCCGGTCCTGTCCGTTCCGGTACGTCTCCAGTGTATCACAGACAGTCCGGGACGGCTATACCGGCAAAGGAAAAGGCGCTCCGCAGAGCGTCTTGCAGACCGGACCGTTGTTCTTTGGGCGTCACGAGTCTCCCAGCATCTCGCGGATCTTCGCGGCGACGAGCGGCGCCAGTTTGGCATGGTCCGCATAGGAATAATGCAGACCGTCCACCGTGTTGATCTCGAAGCCGAGTTCCCCGCAGTCGATGAACCCGCAGCCGCGTTTCTCGGCGATCGCCCGGTACAGGGGCCCCAGTTCGAGGCTCTTGCGGTAGGCGCCGGGACCGAAGCTCGCATTCGGACGGATCTTCGCGATGTCCGGATGCGTCGGAGCGGGCGCGATCAGAAGGACCTTCGGCGCGGGATAGCCGTAATAGGATACGGCGCACTCCCTCACGAGCCGGTCCATGCCCCTGGCGATCATGCCGGAATTCAGATTGAAATAGTCCTTGAGTTCGTTGCAGCCCAGCTGGATCACGACGAGGTCGAGAGGCGCGTTCGCATCTAGTGCGGCCTGCAGCGCGGGCAGGCCGTTCCTGTGCGGCATGTAGGGATCGTCCCAGACGCAGGTGCGTCCGTTGAGCGCGTCCTCCGTGACGTTGTATCCGGAGCCGAGCAGGGTCCGCACAATGGCGGGCCAGCGCTCCGTCTCGGTCATGCGCTTGAAGGCGTCGGCCGCGGTGTCGTACCGGGCGCTGTCATAGCCCCACGAGTTGGAATCGCCGAAGATCAGTATGTTCTTCATGGAAAACTCCTGATTGCAGGTCACTTGTCGAAAGTGAACGCGTTGAAGTCGGCGTATCCCTCGCCCTCGTAGGTGAAGTAGAGGGCGTGCTTTCCTTCCGTGATGGAGAAAGGCGCGGAATGGCAGGTCCACCCCTCCGAAGGCGCGATGCGGATGCGGGCTGCCACGGGGCCGTTCCGGCCGTCCCGCACGACGAATTCGCCGTCTCCGGTGCCGCGGGTCTCCACCGTGATCTTCTTCGCTGTCCTGAAGTCGAAGTAACGGTAGCCGGCGGTCGCGCCGTCGACCATGTTGTCGATGTACTGGTTGGGGTTGTCCTCACGGTCCTCCCCCTCCTGCGTGAACGCGGGATGGTTCTCATCCTGCTGATCGGGCAGGCTCTCCGTCGTGCCGTTCTTTGAGAACAGGTGGCAGGCGATGCGGGCCTCGTAGCGTCCCTCGTCCCTGAGGGGGCCGCCGTTCAGGCCGCAGGACGTGATCTCCGCCTGATGGAAGGCCTCTCCGTCGAAGAAGATCTCCTCGGCGCAGGCCTGGCGGGAGAAGAAGTGACGGTTGGTCTGGCGGTGATAGAACACGTACCACTTCCCGTTCACGAAAGCCACGCTGCCGTGGGTGTTGCCGCGGTAGTTCATGGCCTCCGTGTTGCCGTTGACGCCGATGTCTGCGTTGGAGACGAGGACGCCGCCGAAGTGATAGTCGCCGAGGGGCGAATCCGCCACGGCCCAGCAGAGCTCATGCATCCAGCAGGAGGAATAGATGAAGTAGTACTTCCCGTTGATCTTGCGGATGGAACTGGCTTCGAAGAAGGGATGAGCCTCATACTCCGTTCCGTCCGCGTCGTTGATGATGGGCAGGTTGTGGAAGGGTCCGCGCTTGATCGTGAGCATGTCGGGCTCCAGTTCCATCTTCAGGCTGTCCTTGTCCACGGGGAAGGTCTTGTAGCGGGGGCTGTTCCCGGAGAACAGGTAGATCCGCTTGTCGTCGTCGATGAAGATGCCGGGGTCGAACTGACGGATCTCGCCTTCGCGGGAACCCAGGATGTCGCCGTTCTTGTAGCGGACGAAGTCCAGGAACTCGAAGGGGCCCGTGGGACTGTCCGCGACTGCGACGCCGATCCACTTGAGGAAGTCGAGGCAGTAGTAGAGATAGTATTTCCCGTCGTTGCCCAGGCAGACGTCGGGGGCCCACAGCGCGTGGCTGCCGTCCGCGTTCCGGGGATCCTGGGTCTTTCTGAAGATCACGCCCTCATAGCGCCAGTCGGACAGGTCGTCCTCAGGCGCGGACCAGCAGACGTAGTCGTTGGCGCAGTAGACCTTGCCGTTGAAGCAGTCGTGGCTGCCGTAGACGTAGAGACGGCCGTTGAAGACCCTGGGCTCGCCGTCGGGGATGTACTCATAACTCGGAAGATAGGGATTGAACACCTGTTTTTTCATGGTCTTTTCTCCTTTTGTCCGGATGGCGAGCCGGTCCCGCCGCTGACTGTATTCTTACGCACAGTATACCGCATCCGACAGCCCGTCACAAGCCGGGAACGGCTTCCCGTACGTTTTCCCGTCTCTTTTCCCCTGTGTACGGCAAAAGCCCCCGTCTTCGGCGACGGGGGCTTTCCGACGCCCTCAGTCTTAGCGGTCTCAGCCCGGAAACAGCAGTTCCGCGAGATGATACGCCTCGGCGCCGCCTTCGCGCACGCCTGTCACACAGGTGTTGCAGAAGCACACGACGGGACCGTCCGCATACCTTTGGGCGTTCTTTCTGAACAGCGCGGGCCACTCCTCCCTTTCGGCAGGCGTCACGAAGTCCGGAAGATAGTCCCGGTAGTATTTCGGGGCTTCCCGGATATTCTGCGGATAGGGCTCGTGCAGGAGGAAGGAACCGTCCCAGTCCGCTTCGTCCCTGTCCGGCAGGACCTCCCGGAACTCAGTGCCTGTCCTTCTCAGGCATTCCCGCACGGCGTCCTGCAGCGCGCGCTTCCCCCTTGCCCTGAAGCAGTCCTGCAGCAGATACTTCCTGCCGTTAAGATCGGGCCAGGGGAAATCCTTCCTCGTGAGCAGCAGTTCGAACAGGCTGATCCCGGGCACGTCCTCACGGACCTCGTCCAGGACGCGCATGCAGCTCATGCAGACGGTGACGACCGTGTCGCCCGTCTGAGGCAGGTCCGCGGTCACGTGGCAGCAGCCCGCGATCCTCACGTCTTCCTGGGTCTCGAGATACTTCCTGATCCTTCCGGCCGTTTCCGGAAAGAGCTTCTGAAAATTGCAGCTGGGATAATAGATGTACACGGTCCATCCTCCCCTTGTGTGAGATAAAGGGATCCCGGCGCCGCCGGCGCGGGGATCCCATAACGTCTTATTCGATGACTGCGCCTTCTGCACCGGACTTGGCCAGACGGCAGTATCTGCCCAGCCAGCCCTTCGTGAACCTGGGCGCCGGACGCACCCACTCCTTCAGGCGGCGCTGCAGCTCCTCATCGGAGACCAGGACGTCCAGACGGCGTTCCTCGACGTCGATGACGATCCTGTCCCCGTCGCGGATGACGGCGATCGGGCCACCTTCGGCGGCTTCCGGGGAGATGTGGCCGACGAAGCAGCCGTTGTTGGTCCCGGAAAAGCGTCCGTCGGTTATGAGCGCGGTGGACAGCGAAAGCCCCCTGCCGTAGATGTATTTCATGGCCTTGAACATCTCGCGCATGCCCGGTCCGCCTTTGGGACCCTCGTAGCGGATGACGACGACGTGGCCTTCATGCACCCTGCCCGCGAGGATGGCTTCCTCGGCTTCCTCTTCCGAGTCGAAGCAGATCGCCTCGCCCTCGAAGTGATGCAGCGAGACGTCGAAGGCGCCCGGCTTGGTGATGCCCGTGTTGGGGGCGATGTTGCCCCTCAGGACAGCGACGCCGCCGGAGTTGCCGAAGGCGTTCTCGACCGTATGGTTCACGAGGCCGGTGGCGGGATACTTGTAGACGTGGTCCCGGATGTTGTCCGCGACCGTCCCGCCCGTGACCGTCAGGGCGTCCGTTTCCAGCATGTCCCGAAGGTTCTCCATGAGGCGCGCGACGCCGCCGTCATAGTAGAAATCGATGACGTTGTACTGACAGGAGGGATTCATCTTGGCGATCTGCGGGATCTCGGCTGACAGTTTGTCGAAGGCGTCGAGGACGTCGATGTCCAGCTCGGCCTCGTGGGCTATGGCCGTCAGATGCATGACCGCGTTGGTGGATCCGCTCATGGCAAGGCAGGCCTTGACGGCGTTGCGCACGGAAGCGTTCGTGATGATCTTCCTCGAATTGATCCCGTTCCTCACGAGGTCCATGATCCGGATGCCGGTCTCCTCGGCGATCATGAGACGGGCGGCGGAAGTCGCGGGGATGGTGGCGCCGTCGGGGAGCGTCATGCCGAGGGCCTCGGACAGGGCGCACATTGTGTTGGCCGTGCCGAGATAGGAGCAGGAGCCGCATCCGGGGCAGGCCGTGTCTTCCAGAGACACGTATTCCTCCTCGGTGATGAGGCCCGCGGAGAGCATGCCGTAGGCTTCCGAACTGGATGTCTGGTCGGACTGGCGTCCGTCGAAGACCTTGCCGCCTTCCATGGGGCCGCCCGGAAGCAGGATGCAGGGGATGTCGAGACGGGCCGCGGCCATGAGCATGCCCGGGACGATCTTGTCGCAGGAGCCCAGGAGGACCAGTCCGTCGAACAGGTTGATCTCCGCCATGGACTCGATGGAGTCCGCGATGAGTTCACGGCTCGGGAGGATGTAGTGCATCCCCTTGTGTCCCTGGCCCATGCCGTCGCAGCCGCCGATGACGCCGAATTCCACGGGCGTGCCGCCGGCACGGTAGATGCCGTCCTTCACGCGCTGGGCGACCTGGCGGAGGTTGAAGTGTCCGGGATCCGATTCGCTCCAGGCGTTCGCGATCCCGATCAGCGGACGTTTCAGGTCGTCCGTCGTGAATCCCATCGATTTGTAAGTCGCCCGGTAATACTGGTTCCCGAGCCCCTCGAGGATGCGTTTGCTGCGTTCCATATGTATACCCCCCGTATTCCGTGTCTGAAGCCTTTCCTTCATTGCTTAATCATCCTGCAGGAAAGGCTCCGCTTGTGTGCGTGGTTATGATCCTCTCTGATTGTACAACCCGAAAGCCGTCGTTACAAGCGCTCCCGTACGATTCTTTTGGGAGAATGCGTCACGGTCTGCCGGATCCATCCCCGATCAGAGGCTCCAGATACGTCACGGTCTTCCCCGCAGCCTCGGCGTATTCGATCTCCGAGCGCGTGCTGGAACCGATATAGCCTCCCACGTTGATAACAAAGATCCCGTCGGCCATGTCGATCTTGCGCTTGTGCATGTCGTCCAGCATCTCCTTGGTGCCCTCGGTCCAGACTTCGCCGTCTCCGGAATGGCCGAAGAGCCCGACGCTGATGACGATGTTCCCCTCCAGTGTGAGCTTTTTCTGCGCTTCGATGAAAGCGTCCCTGAACCGCGTGCTCCCGCACAGGGTGATGACTCTGTACTTCCCTACCATGTCTTTCTCCTTAGAGGGGCGAGTCCATGAACCGCCCGAAACCTTCCCTGACTTCGCCGGTGCCGTACCGGATGACCCTGTCGAAATCATCCGTTTCCATGAGGAAACGGACGAAACGCGTCCCGAGATAGTATCCGGTGTCGCCGCGGCCTTCGAACCGTACCCAGTCTCCGAAATAGCGCTGGTTTTCCGGCGTCATCCTTCCCAGGTCTTCGGAGAAGGAGAATCGTATCAGTTCCGCGTTCCCGTCGCACCAGGCTTTCCATCCGTCCCTGTCCTGATGATAATAGTCGGGGCTGCCGATGATCTCCTGCTCGAACACCATGGCGGTCCCTTCCGTGAACAGCTGCCACAGGAACCGGTCCTGTATGGAATCCGTTTCGATACGGAACACCCCGAACTGGGACTGGTAGACGTGGCCCAGCTCATGGATGATGAGGCCGTTCATCTCGTCGATCCCGCACCATCCGAGCTCCATGATCTTTTCGATGCCCAGCAGGACGGTCGTCTTCCCGAGGATCTCCGTGACCCAGCCCGCGCCGTTGCACAGTCCGAGATACAGGACGATATCCGCTTCCGGCACCCTTCCGAACCTGTCCAGGATCTTCCGCTCCAGGTCTCCCGTGACGCTCAGGAAAGATGCCTCCGCTTTCCTCCGCAGATCCGCATTCCCGCAGACGGCGTTCAGCACGGGAAGATAATCGTCCTCCCAGGAGTACCCTGCGCGGATGCATTCCTTCATGTCCACAAGGCACTTTTCCGCGGCACCCGGCACGCATGCGTCCATATAGGCTTTCCATCTCGAGAGATCGAAGCGCCCGGCATCGAAAGCGGACAGCATATCCGCCGAGCTGTCTACTATGTGCATGTCCTTTCCTCCATCCGTCCCTTCAGATTCGAAGCACGTATTCCGACTAATCTAAACTCCTACTTTATATTAGTCGGAATTCTTCCAAAAAGCAAACTCCCCGATGTCCTGCGGACCTCGGGGAGTCATACCTGTCATGGATCTTTCAGAAGAGCGGCCGGACGGATGCTGCCGTCAGCACCCTTTCCTTCCGCTTTTATGATCTTCGATCGAGCAGGCGTCGGGAGAACCGTATTCGATGAGGCCCGCGTCGGCCGGATCGATGGATACCCTTCCGTCCTCGAACACGAAGGCGGGGATCCCGACGTCGCCGATCGCCTTCATGCGGTCGAAAACGGGATCCGTGTCCCGGAGCCGGATGAAGGCCCCCAGGTTCCGGATGTTCTCTCCGATATCGATGTACTCGAACTCATCTTCACGTCCCTTGATCTGCTCGTGGACATAGTCGCAGTAGGGGCACGTGGGCATTCCGTAGATCTTGATCATTTTCTTCCCTCCTGTCCTTTGGTATGCAGGTTATCCGCGCTGTTTCGAAAAGAGACCGTCCGACGGATCAGCCGAGCCGCTTTTCCAGTTCCGGCACGATCTCGCTGAACACGGCCTTGATGATCATGGGCCCGTTCTTCTCCTCATGGGATGTCAGGGCGACGACCGCGTCGCAGTCCGGGATCCCGATCGAGAGCTGGGAGAACATGCCGTCCATCCGGTAGCAGCCGGGACGCGCGCACATCCAGGTCTGATAACCGTAGCCGGCGCAGCCGTTCTCGTCCGCTTCCGGTCTCGTGTTGTCGACCTGTTTTTTCGTCATCTCGTTCACAAAGGCTTCGGAGACCAGCTGCCTGTCGCCCCATCTGCCCTTGTTCAGCAGGAGCTGTCCGCCCCGGGAGAGCTCCTCCGTCGTCAAATGCAGCCCGATGGCTCCCAGGGAATGGCCTTCGGGATCCGTGTCCCACTGCGGATCCTCGATGCCCAGAGGCGCAAAGACCCGGGGCACGAGATAGTCGCGCATGGGCATGCCCGCCGCCTTCTCCACGATCCGGGAAAGGATATAGGTCGTGCCGTTGTTGTAGGTCCAGTAGGCCTCGTCCGGGTCATGATCCAGGGGCGTCGTCATGAAGGCCTCGTACCATACTCCGGAAAATCCCCTTGCCTGACGGGGATCCTCCCCCGCCTCGATCATCCGTCTGCGCTCCTGTTCCTGTCTTCTGAACACGGGGCATTCCGAATGTCCGGTGCTCATGGTCAGCAGATGCCGGACCGTCAGGCGGTCGTAGTTTTCGGGCAGTTCCCAGGGGATCTCGCCCTTCAGCAGGTCGATCATCCTGTCCTCGATCGAGAACCGGCCTTCGTCCATAGCGATGCCCGCGGCGATGGCCGTCCAGGATTTGCTGGCGGAGAAGAGCTGCACCCTTCCCTGCGGTTCGATGAAATCATGCCTGTCGACGATCTGCCCGTGCTGGCGCACGACGGCACCGTGGACGCCCAGGCCTTTTTCCTTCACACAGGCGATAAAACTGCCGAGTATCCTGTTTTCCATACTTTCCTCCTTATTTGTATCACTCATCCCGACTTCCCTCATTCCATGAGCTTATGCCGGAAGAAATCCACGACGATGTCGTAGTATCCCTGACCTTTGAAAAAGCCGTGGCCCTGACGCGGGACGACGACGAACGTGACGTCGTGACCGTGGGAAAGCAGGGCGTCGTAGTAGTCGTACGAGAATGCGATGGGAACAGCCTGATCCGAATCCCCGTGCATGAGCAGATAAGGGGGCTGTTCCCGGTCCACATAGAAGATGGGGCTGATCGCCATGGACAGTTCCGCCGCCTCCTCTCCCGGCCTGCCGAACATCTGCGTGAAGAGGCCCCCCGAATCGCTCCGGCTGTCCTGATGAGGATAACGGGTGAGCGTGACGCCGAGCGCTCGGGCCCGGTCCTGGACCTCCTGCACTTTCCAGGCGCCCATGTGGGTCATATCGCCGCCGCAGTACCAGTCGCAGACGGCCTGCACCCGGCTGGACACGTCCTGCCAGCCGCCCGTGCCTTCCAGATCCGCGTTCATCCAGGAAGCGCCCGTGAGCGCGGCCAGCTGACCGCCCGCGGACTCGCCCCATACGCCGAAGCAGCCGGGATCGAGCCCCAGTTCCTCCGCGTTGGCGCGCAGGAAGCGCACCGCGCACTTGCAGTCCTCGATAGGCGCGGGAAAAGGCTTTTCGGTCACGAGCCTGTATTCCACGCTGGCAAAGGCGAAGCCCGCCCTGCAGGCCTGCACGGCCGCCTGCGTCGGCCGGTACTTCTTGGTGAGTTCCGGGATGCTCCATCCGCCCCCGTGGATCCAGATGATCAGGGGGAGCTTCTTCCCCTCGCGGCCGCGCGGAAGCATGAGATCCAGGTACATGGGATGATCCCCGCCCGTGCCGTAGGGTACGTCTTCGTAAAAATCGATCCCGAGCGAATCCCAGTCCGCCGCAAATTCAGGACGGACCCCCGTCTCGGGACCCTCCAGCTTCTTCCACTTCATCTTTCCTCCCGTCCGGCGCGGACGGACCGCGCCTGTTCTTTCTGCCGCCGAACGGCTCCTGTGCCGCTATAGCACTTCCTCGATCTCTTCCAGTCCCCTGCAGAACGCTTCGTCGTTGTGGTCCCTGACGTGCTCCAGGAATTCGCGGAACGGCATGATCTTCACGTCGTTGACCTCGGCTCTGTCGAACCTGAATCCGCCTTCCGGGACCGGCACCCTGCACATGAAGACGGTCAGGAGGAGTCCTGTCCCGTCTCCGCGGTCCAGGGTGTACGCGAAGCCCGGCTTCAGGGCTTCCCGGGGCAGCGTGAGGCACAGTTCCTCTTCCAGTTCCCTGAGGGCAGCTTCTTCAGGCGATTCGCCCGACCGGACGCCGCCTCCGGTCATGTCCCACTTTCCGGCATAGTGCCTGGCCCTGAGGGACCGCTGCTGCACGACGTACATCCCTTCCCCCTTGCCGGGAGCGGGGCTGTCCTCCGTCTTCAGGATGATGAGGACGTGCCGGGCGTAATCGCCCGGGACTTTGGGCGCGTGCTTGGGTACGGGTCCCCTGATCAGGACCCCGTCCCTGGAGTAAACGTCGATGTATTCCATCCGGATCTCACGGCCCTTCCCCGGAGGGGATCAGCCGGCCTCCTGCGTATTGCGGGAAATGATCTCGTTCTGCACGGCGCGGGAGAGGCGCGTGAAGTATGCGCTGTATCCGGCGACGCGGACGACGAGGTCCTGATACTGTTCCGGGTGTTCCTGCGCGTCGAGGAGCACCGCGTTGTCCACGACGTTGATCTGCAGTTCCTGGCCTCCGAGTTCCATGAAGGTCTCCGTCATGCGGCCGATGTTGCGCAGGGCGTTCTCCGTACGGACCGCGGACGCGGAGAACTTGATGTTGCAGGTGTTGCCCCCGTCCCACTGCTCGACGTTGTTGAGAGAGGCGACGGAGCGCAGGAGGGCCGTCGGGCCCGCCCGGTCCGTGCCCTGCACGGGTCCCACGCCGTCCACGAGAGGTGTCCCGCTGTGCCGACCGTCGGGCGACGCCGCGGTATGGACGCCGGAGGAGACGTGGGAATTGACGGGCCATACGCCGCTCGTGTAGACGCCGCCCCTCGCGTCCGCGTGGGCGGAATTGAAGGAGGCGTGCACGCCGTACACGCGGTTCGCCATCTCGTCCGCCTCGGGCACGTCGTTTCCGAAGCGCACCGGCTGGCGGAGCAGCCTCTGGCGCATGACCTCGCTGCCTTCGAAATCGGAATCGAGGGCGTCGATGATCTCGCGCATGGTATAGACCTTCTGTTCATAGACGAGCTTCTTCAGGTTCAGCAGCCCGTCGACGGCGTTGGTCGCGCCGATGATGCAGACGCCGGACATGCTGTAGCGCGTCCCGCCGTCCACCATGTCCCTGCGTTCGGCGATGCAGTCGTCGAGCAGGGAGCTCGTGAAGGGACAGGGCACGAGCCTCTTCTGCACGTCGGAGGCGATCTGGGCCTCCTGCAGGTTCACGCTCGCGATGTATCTCATCTGACGGGAATAGGCGTCGAAAAGCTCCTCAAAATCGCGGAACTCCGCCGGGTCTCCCGTCGGGATCCCGAGCTTTTTCCCCGTCATGAGGGATCTGCCGTTATGGAGCGTCAGCTCCAGGACCTTCGTCGGGTTCAGGTGCCCCCCGGCGGTCAGCGCTTCCTGCTTTCCCGCCACGGCGGGTTCCACGCAGCCGACGATGCCGTAGCCCAGGGCGTCCTCGTGCGACACGCCGTTCTTCTCGAGTTCCGCCATGATGATCCCGTCGTTGAACAGGGCGGGCATGCCCATCCCCTGCCCGATGACCTCCATGGCGTGATCCCAGAAGTCCGGATCGACGTTCGGGTGCCAGCGCAGGGACAGGGCGGGCTGGATGAAGCGGGTCGCCGCGGTCGCGTCCAGGCAGAGATGGGACAGCTCGTTGGACATGTCCCGGCCTTCGGCGTCCTGTCCGCCGATCGTGAAGTTCTGGAACAGCGTCTGGCCGACGCCGTCGTGGACGTTCTCCATGAACTTCATCCACAGACTCAGCAGGAGCTCCCATGCCTCCTCCTTCGAGATCTCTCCGGAGGCGAGGTCATGAGCATAGTAGGGATAGACGTACTGGTCGAAACGTCCCGCGGACACGGACCAGCCGTACTGCTCGATATGCACGGCGAGATGCGTGAAGACGAAGTTCTGCAGCGCTTCGCGGAAAGTGCGGGCCGGATGCTCGGGCACGTGCCGGCAGACGCGCGCGATCTCACGCAGTTCCTCCGCCCGGACCGGGTCCGCCGTCTCCGCCAGTTCCTCGGCCAGGTCGGCGTAGCGGTTCGCCCAGGCGATCACGGCGTCCGACGTGATGGTCACGGCGGTGAGGAAGTCGCGCTCCTTCTTCGTCTTCGCTTCCGCAAGACCCGCCTCCGCTTCCTCGCGGACCGCGCGGAAGCCCATTCGGATGGCCTTCTCGTAGTCGACGATCAGGTGGCCGAAGCCCGTCGCGGTGCCCGTGACGTAGCCGCAGGTCATTTCCGCGTCGTTGTCGCGGACGACGTCGGTGTACAGTTCGGAACTGGCCTCCCGCACCGTCTTCCCCTCCCAGTAGGAACGGATGTCCTCCGGCCAGTCGATATTGGACGCCATGGCATACTCGGGATAGGTCGTGTGGCTGCACAGGGAGCTGCTCCGGCTTCCGACCAGGAGCTCGCCGGGACGGATGTAGATGGGCACTGTGGTCAGGATCTCATGGAACGCTTTGGCGCGGCGCAGCACGGCGCTCTCCCCCTCCGTCTTGCGGTAGGAGCGGGTCACGGCGTAGGCGCGCTCGAAGCAGCAGCCGAAAGGCGCGGCGAAGTATTCCTCGCGCAGGGCGCGGATCCTCGGGGTCATATCCAATCCGCATCTGGTCTTTTCCATTTCTGTAACCTCTTTTTATCCGATCCTTATCTCGCAGTCGAGAATCTTTTCCATTTCGGCGCGGTACCCTTCCATCTCCTCCGCGGACGGGGGCTTCGTGTCCCCCATAGCGTAGGTCATGCCGAGGGAGCGGTATTTGGATTCCGCCATGCGGTGGAACGTGAGCAGTTCCACGCACTCAGGCTCGTTTTCCCGGAGGAACTCCGCGATGTTCCGTATCTCATCCACAGACGCCGAATAACCGGGCACCACGGGCACCCGGACCCAGACGCGCGCCCCGGAACGGATCAGGCGGACGTAGTTTTCGAGGATCAGGGCGTTGTCCCGTCCGGTCCCCTGCCTGTGGATCTCCGGCGTCACGGCTTTGACATCGTAGAGGAAGAGATCCGTGAAGGGCAGCACGTCCTCGAAAGCGGTCCAGGGCACGAAGCCCGCCGTGTCCACGGCCGTGTGCAGTCCCTCCTCCCGGCAGCGGCGCAGCAGATCCCGCGCGAATCCGGGCTGGAGCAGAACCTCGCCTCCGGAAAGGGTCACCCCTCCGCCCGAAGAACGGTAGAAGGGCACGTCCCTCTCGAGGACCTCCCAGACCTCTCCGACCGTATACTCCTTCCCCGTGCAGGTCAGGGCCTCGGCGGGACAGGCCGCGGCGCATGCGCCGCATCTCACGCAGAGGCTTCTGTCCAGACGGTGCGCGGGATCGAATACGTGCGCCCCGGACGCGCAGGCCTGCTCGCAGAGCCCGCAGCCGATGCAGGCTTCGGGAACGTACATCAGGTCCTTATCCGGGCGGAAGGATTCGGGATTGTGGCACCACAGGCAGCGAAGGCCGCAGCCCTTGAAAAACACGGTGCTGCGGATCCCCGGTCCGTCGTGGGAGGAATATCGCTGGATATCGAACAGGACGCCCATTTTTCCGCAGTCAACTTCCTTTGATGGCCTTTGTTTATAATATAACAGGATACGGGCGGAAAGTATACCCGTTTTTCGCACGAATACCCAAAACCGCAGACCGATATCCGTCCTCTCTTTTCCATGGCACATTTCTCTCCTTCCCCCGGATCCTTTTCCGCGTCCGGGGCCCAACAGGCTGTTTATTTGCATGATTTTCACTTTTTATATTTGTATAATTATTGATTTTTTACGCATTTTGTGTTTTCATATCATTGGATATAAAATAGGTGGATTGTCGGCAGGTTTCCTGTCTTTTTCGTCCTCGTCATGCCGCGGTCCCCGATCATAAAGGAGGTATTCCATGAAACACAGCAAATGGATCTGTCTGGCCTTGGTCCTTCTTCTGGCCGTCGGTATCCTTCCGCTGACGGCGGTCCCCGCTTTCGCTGCGGAAGAGACCTTCACCATCGTCGGCTGGGAGGTCGACGGACCTGCGGGATCCGTCCTCAGCGTCTCGCTCGAAGGACAGTCGATCCCGGCGACAGGCGCCTCGCTCGGCGTGTACGCCGGAGGCAGTCTCGACCTGACGATCGGACTGAAGGACGGCTTCGTTCTGGGTCAGTTCAATATGGAAGCCGGCTTCAGGGCAATAGCGCTTGTCGACGCACATGACACCAGCAGGGTCTTAGCAATGTCTACGAATCAGAACGGTATCCGGGTGCCCAACTCTTCCTACATCAGTCAGTATCCCGAACTCAAGCTTATCATCTGTACGGAAGAGGAGTACGATCCCAGCGTTCCCGCCGGTCCCATCACGGTCAACGTTCCCAGGATCAAGTGCGGGACCACGGTCAAGGGGGCGCCTCAGGGCAGCATGCCTTCATTCATCGACGCGTCCGTTACAGGCGCCGAGGGTTTCATGTACGCCATGCACGTAGCCGAGTCCGCTGACAGCCCCATCGGATACAACACGCCTACGGAGGACGTCACCTACAAAGGCGGGGACACCGCGTACGTGGGATTCATCATCATCGCTCCCGCAAACCTCAAGGAGTCCGACATCACTGTCAAAAACGGATCCCTCAAAGTCCTTTATATGAACGAGTACGAACCCCCCGTCAACGGGCACGCCATGTTCGCGATCGTAGCCTCGACCACGGTCAAGCATTCATTCGGCCCCTGGGAGACCACCAAGCAGCCCACCTCCACCGAATCCGGCATGAAGCAGCGCGTCTGCGAAGACTGCGGACACGTTCAGAAGCAGAAGCTCCCCGCTCTGGGCAAGCTCACGATCACCGTGCCCGCGATCGAATGCGGGAGCAAACTCGGCAGCGACGGCGAATTCACCTCCATCTCATTCCCCGTCCAGGTCTCCGGGAACGACGCGTATGAACTTGACTTCTCTGCCGTCCTGATTGAAGACGAAGGCGGTTTCCTCGGATTCAAACCTCTGAACGGCATAAGGACCTACAACGGGGGCAATACCGCCTACATCGGCGTCCAGGTATACGTTCCCACTCCGGCCTTTACGGAATCCGACATCAAGGTCAGCGGCGGAACGATCGCAGCATTCACCTACATCGAAGAAGACGAAGAGGAGGAAGGCGTCTACTATATCGCCGTCGTGATCCGGACCAAGGTCAAGCACGTTCCCGGCGAGCCCGAGACCGAGGAGGAAGCTGCGACCTGCACGGAACCCGGCACCCGTACCGAGACCGTCAAGTGCACCGTCTGCGGCAGAACGGTCAGCACCAAAGAGGAAGAGATCCCCGCCGCCGGCCACGACTGGGACGAATGGGAGACCGTCACGGAGCCCACGGAGACCGAAGCCGGTCTGAAGCGCCGCGTCTGCAAAACCGACGAGACCCACGTGGAGGAAGAGGAGATCCCCGCCCTCGGTGAAGAAGAACCCGAGAAAAAGACCGCGGTGATCACCTTCGATCTGTGCGGCGGCACGCTCGACGGCAAGACCGGTACGATCGAGATCGAAGCCGAAGTCGGCAGCGAGATCACGATCCCCGGCGCTCCCACGAAGAAAGGATACAAGTTCCTCTACTGGAAGGGATCCAAATACAATCCCGGCGACAAGTACACGGTGACCGAGGAAGGGCACGCCTTCGAGGCCGTCTGGGAGAACGACAAGCCCTCTCCCAAGCCCGATGACGATGTCCCGACGACCGGCGACGAAAACAGGAACACGGTCTGGATCTGGGCGGCGGTCATGGTCGTTGCCGTGATCGGCATCGCCGCAGCCACGATCCTGCTCACGAAACGCGGCAAGCGCACTTCTAGGCACAGCGCGGAGAAATAAACCGCAGAACCTCTCAGAACGCCTTCGGACGCATCGTCCGGAGGCGTTTTCTTCCGCCGGTTCGAAATACAGTGTTTTGCATATTGCATTTTTATTATTG
>JAEEGL015957305.1_pt1 | contig 28726 bp, 18 predicted proteins | sample 9134231 | NCBI WGS metagenome assembly JAEEGL01 (sample SAMN16246548, study PRJNA631951) | gut metagenome | biome: gut microbiome; feature: rumen; material: fiber-attached | host: Bos | place: Iran: Karaj | collected 2018-10 | reverse complement strand
GCTGACGCTGAGAGCTACCTGAAGAACCTCATCGAGGGCTCGGCATACTCCAGCTACGTCTCACAGGCCGGTGAGTATCTGGATACGCTCGAAGGGACCGAATTCACCCAGACGGATATCCTGAAGGCCTTTGACAGCTTCGAATCCTGGTGCATCCGTAAGAACTTCCTGAAGTCTTATAAGCTTCAGGCGAATCCGTCCTTCAGGCTTGACCGTGACGACGACACCGGTTCGGCATATGACCGGCTTCAGTCGCTGATAGGCCTCAAGGCAGTAAAGGAGCAGATCGATATGATCCTCCTCGCCAACAAGGCAGAACAGCAGCGTAAGAAGCACTCCGGCAACGCCCGTTCTATGCATATGACCTTCAAGGGCAACCCGGGTGCGGCCAAGACTCTGGTCGCTCAGATATTCGCCAAGATAGCCAAGGAGTCCGGCCTTCTCCAGAGCGGCATCTTCATCGAGAGAAGTGGAACCGAACTCAACTTCCCGTCTGAGATAGAACAGGCATTCGAACTTGCGAAGGGCGGCGTACTTTTCATCGACGAGGCCTACGCTCTCTTCGGTCAGATGGCAATAACCGAACTCATCCGCCATCTGGAGATGTATCGTAACGATGTAATTGTCATCTTCGCCGGATACAAGGACAGGATGGATGCTTTCCTTGAACAGAACGAGGGCCTCAAGAGCAGGATACCCTATACCGTGGACTTCCCGGACTACACACCGGACGAACTCCTGCAGATATATGACTATATCCTCGCCGAGGACGGTTTCACCGCCACACCCGGGGCACGCGAGGCTGCATTAGACATCTTCAACAAGGCATACCGCATCGAAAACTTCGGCAACGGCCGCTTCGCCCGTAACCTCGCAGAGAAGTCCACTCTGAATATGTCCGTCAGACTTGCCCGCAAGTATAAGGACAAGAAGATTCCTGAGAACAGGCTCTACAAAGTAACCAAGGAAGATGTCTATATCCCGAACGACCCGATAGTCAACGGCAGTGACGCAGAGCGTCAGGAAGGCTCGAAGATGTCTGCCAGAGAGAGACTCGAGAATATGATCGGCCTCAGCGCTGCCAAGACCCTGATAGAAGCCGCCATAGCCTCATTCAAGTTCCAGAAGCGCCTCAGCAAGCGCGGCGTGAACATAGGCAGGAACTCTATGCATATGTGTTTCACGGGCAACCCCGGCACCGGCAAGACAGAGATTGCCAGACTTCTGGCGCAGATACTCAAGGAAGAAGGCGTACTGTCCTCCGGCAAGTTCGTTGAGGCAGGCAGAGCCGACCTCGTCGGACAGTTCGTCGGTCATACCGCTCCCAAGGTCCGCAAGAAGTTCAAGGAAGCTATGGGCGGTGTCCTCTTCATTGACGAGGCTTACTCGCTGGACGACGGCAACAGCAAGTGTTCCTTCGGCGACGAAGCCATCAACACCATAGTTCAGGAGATGGATAACAGGCGTGAGGACATCATCGTCATCTTTGCCGGCTATCCCGATGAGATGAAGAGTTTCATCGACCGTAACCCCGGTATGTCGTCCAGGATCGCACACCGCATCCACTTCGAGGACTACTCCGTGGACGAACTCTGCGAGATAACAAGATTCCAGGTTGCCGACAAGCATCTGAAGATAACCGACGAAGCGATAGACAAGCTGGCTCTTATATACGAGATTGCCCGTGTAAACAAGACCTTCGGCAACGGAAGATATGTCAGAAGAGCCATAGAACTTGCCATATCCAACCTGGCCGTCAGACTCGACAAGATGCCCGAAGAGGATCTCACTGACGAGATACTGACTACCATCACGGCAGAAGACATCGCAGCACCGGAACTTGATCCGGATACCGCAAAGAAGTCAAGAAAGATCGGCTTTGCAGCCTAAACAGGAAAGGAGAAAAAACATATGGATAACAACATCATTAATCTAATCGAAGAGACAGAGAAACTCCTTGATGCCAAGCAAGGCAAGTACAAGGGCGTGGCAGGAATGGAGGACTACGTTAAGTTTCTTTACGACACCAGGGTCGAACTGTTGGCACGAGGCTTAATGGAAGATGTAACCGAAGACTGGCTTAAATCCATTCAGACAGACATCAACTTCAAGGAGCGAGCTTCATTGGGCAAGGCAGGTCTCCTGCCTCCCGATAAGCAGGAAGCCTGGAACAAGATGAGAGAATTCTTCTCAGGACCCTGCGACCTGCCGCCGGAAGTGAAGTAAGGATTCAACGTGATAAGACCCTCCGAGACTGCGGAGGGTTTTATTATGCCATTACAAATGCTTCCCGATATACCCTATTACTATCTTCCCGAGATTCTTATCACGGTAATAGTAGATCCTGAACATATCAGCAGTATGTGCCGAATAGACAACATGGTAATCAAGGTCATGACCGTTAACCGGATGCTTCTTGCCATCCTCACCGCTCCTGTCTATGTCAAACACAGACAAAGCCTTATCTGTACGGACCGCCTCGAACAATTCATCGCTCATCTTCCCTGCAATTCGCATCTCATCGGCATAGAGCAGAATGAATGCATCCCTTAGAATGTCTTCCTTTGGGTACTCAAGGCTCGAATAGGATGCTTCAGCATCACCGTGAACCGAGATAAGATCTCCCATATTATCCTGTACCCACTGCATCAGCGATCTTCTCTTATACGTCTTTGACAGGAACCCGATCAGATACTGCGATTTCTCATTCTCCACACTGTAGTCGTAGCTCTTACGGAGTTTTTCTTCTAACTCTTCTATCCTCTTCTTGTTCTCATCAAGGACAGCACGCTGCTCGTCTATCAAGGCCTCCTTCTTGCGAAGCTGCTCTTCGAATCTGGCCTTCTCTGACTGCATCTCCCTCTTGAAACCTTCCTCCAGCTTCTCAGAGTACTCTTTTACAACCTCTTCCACCTTTGCAGAGACATTCTCTTCATGCGACTCGGTAAGCTCCTTGAGGCGCTGCTCAGCATCCTGCTTCGCGGCTAAGGCTTCTTCCAACCTCTTGCTGTCGTCGGAATTGTTGATGTATTCGCTCCAGAGCTCCGAGTAGTACAATACATCTCCGTGATCGTAATCCGGCTTATCCGTATCGTTGCGCTTATAGAAAGTCTCATACACATGGTTCTCGACTCCCTTGAGCTCTTTCTTGATCGTTCCTTCATGCGCTTTTGACATCTCCTCGATCTCGGAGATTGCAGGATCCATGGGGAACCACTTGTACTTCTCATTCTCAGATCTAGGCTCTATATACAGATAGTTTGTCTTGATCATCTCTATGGCATCATTCGAAGACAATCCGACCTGCTTCAGGATATCCGTCATTCTCTCCTTGAACAGATCCTTATATCCGTTTTTCTGTTCGTCGATGACAACATAGGCTTCACCGGACATATGCTCGGAGAGTTTGGTTATCCTGAATTGGTCTTTCTCATCAGCTTCATCAAGGATAGAAGGACAGAAGATTATCGGCATTTGCCTGCCGGGATCCTTAACGACCTTGAGGAATTCGTAGTCGTCTTTCTTGGCATTTCCGGATCGTTCGATCTTCAACCTCTTCATGTTCATCGGATAATCGTGCGACGTGACGCCGCCTTCAGATACGATAAGGCTCGCGTCTTCGAAAAGATTCCTCAAGAACGCAGTTCTGTATATCAGCGCCTTATCGCTGTGGTGGTGGCTCTCCTTGCATTTTGTTCTAACTGCAAGATAAACATAATCTCCTTCGATCTTCAGAGCAACATCAGTAGTAAACAACCAGTCCAAATGTGCTTTGTCAGTCTGATTATTGGGTTCGCGGACACGGATGGTCCACTCACCGAATTCCTTCAGGGCTAAGATGGCGATATCAAACTGTTTCTTCGCACGCTTAAGATGGAAATCCTCTTCCGCGAAAACGTCATATCCGGGAGCAAGCAAGCTGTCAGGCTCGGGATACTCATAAAGGAAACTGATCTCCGCTTTATCGTAGTGATTGTTGAGCTCTATCCTTGACTTCACCCATTCCGTGATTATCAGAATGCATTTGTTGAATACCCGATCCAGACCTTGCTCTTTATCAGCAGAAGTAATCTTATAGAATCCCTGGAAAGTATTGTATTCAATAAAATTCATCAGAGGTTTCTGACTTTGTCTGTCTACTGTCTTGGCTTTGGTCATAGTGAGGGGCTCCTGTTAAACATCGATGTGATATGTCTTAGCATCAGCATCGTTGCCGGTGATCTCCTTGAATGCCTTGATATAAGCATTAAGCTGATTCTGATACTCGGTATCAAGATCACTGCCGTCAGCATTCGTCTTGTAATCGACAATATGCCACTTCCCGCCAGAACAATAAATGACATCCATGATGCCGTTCCAGATCACCGTAGAATCTTCAGTCTCATCCTTAAAGGAGAACGGAACTTCACAATACACTTCATCAGCATCAAGTAAAGTCTTCAGTATATCCTGAGGGAGTCCATTAATCTGCGCATATCCTCCATTTGTGATAGTATTGGCAACACTTTCCAGTGATGCTATTATCTCGGCCTCATATGGTACCATCTCAGCTGTGCGGTGTTCACTGATAATCTCGCGTATAACACTGTTACAGTCGATCTTGCAGCGTGAAGACACCAATTCCTCCATTAGCTTATGAGTCATCGTGCCTATGACAGAAGCAAACTTACGGGGCTCGTCAGTGTCAGGTTCAGTAGTTTCGCCATTATCAGAAGTAATATCTGTGCTGGACACTTTTGAAATAAGCTGAAGTCCGCTGGGAGTCTTATACATATAAGTAGGTTTCTGAACTGTCTTCTGAGATTTAAGAACTGAACTGTCTTTGGCTTGATCATAAAGCATATCTGCATCAACGTTCTTGACAGGTTCTTCCTTTGAAGACGGTTCTTCCGTAACTTCTTCATAGAAGTTCTTCACCATATCATTAAGCAGATCATACCAAACATTTCTACGGCCGTTGTAGTCATTGATGATCAACGCATTCCTTGCTCTGGTTGCGGCAACATATACCTTCCTGACTTCTTCTGCGTTTAATGCTTCTATCTCAAGATTCTTCTTCTCATCAAACTCATTTGTCTTGAAATGCGAACCATTCTCTCCCTTTTTCTTACTAAGATCTATCAGATAACCTTCTGCAGATCCGGAATCATCTCGTTCAATCCAAAACACACCGGTATGGTTGTAATTCTTTTGTGCCTTGGCAAGAATCACTATAGGAGCTTCCAAGCCTTTGATCTTATGAAGATTAGCCAAGCGAACCCTGTCTTCATTGTCTGCTAAGCTAAGACATCTCTCCACTTCGGAGTCATCACCCATAAGATCTTCAAGGAAAACCTTTCCGTCTCTGAGAGTCGTTACTGCACCAGACATCTCTGCGCTCTTCATTAGTTCCAGAGCATAATATACGACTTCCATATTCTCGGCACCTGCAAACCCGTATATCTTACACTCATCCAATAAGTAAGCCAAAAGTGTTGCTGAAGACATGAATCTTGTCCTCTCACGAAGCTTCTTGAGTTCATTCAACACCTTGGCTGTCTTCTTTGCAGAATCATTCTCAGCAGATTTCTTCTTAAAAACTTCTCCCTCAGAATCAAAACCAAAAGACAACACTCCTCCACAGTTTCTGAACTCGATCAATTCATCTCTTGTAAGGGCATATGTATCTCCCGTAAGAGCTCCGTATAACGAAACGCCATCATAATTATCAACGACTGCAGAATAAATACGGTATAGTTCGAGAAATGCTTCGTTAGTCTTGAACAGCACTTGACCTTCGACCTTCATGGGGATCTTATTCTGAGTAAACACCGGCATTATCTCGGCAATGTAATCCTTACCATAAGTAATAATCATAATGTCGCTATACCTGATAGGCCTTAGAGGAGTGTTACCTTCCTCATCTTCTTCGTCTTTGCCCCTGATGAGGTAATGCTCGTTATTTACCAGTTTTTTGACTATCTCTGCAAGAGTATTAGGATCTTCATTCGGGTCACCTATGCTGTATTTGAACATACCCTGGAACTCATCAGGCACTACAGCCGGCAACGGTATCTCTTCGAACTGACTCTGATTATGGTGCTCAGTATCTTCCTGGAGCATCTCCTTGAATACTTCGTTGAAGTAATTAACAAGTCCTCGCTTGGATCTGAAATTCTGTGTCAGTTCAAGGATCTCATCTTTTTCAAAAAGGCTCTTAACTCTGAGATACGAAGCAACATCAGCATTGTTAAAGCGGTAGATCGATTGCTTGGGATCGCCAACAATAAACAATGATCCTGGAATAGGCTTGCATTCATACCATTTGCTTACAGGAGCCTTAGAAGCAAGATAGAAGAATATCTCTGCTTGGATCGGATTTGTATCCTGGAACTCATCTATCAGGAAGTAGCTATGTCTCTGATTAATATAATTGATCAGTTTTCCGCCGGTTTCAGCATCTCGCTTGAGAGTATTACGAAGATAGTACAACCCATCAAAGAACGTCAACACACCGGAATCGTGCATCTCCTTCTCGACTATATCTATACATTCAGTCAAGAATGTAACCGAAGCATTGTATTTGAGGTCTTCCAACGATTTCAAGAGACCATTATCTTTTCCTACGGTACAAACCAATTTGGGAGGTTTCTTGCCTTCAATTGTAAAGAATGAACTCAGTTCCGGGCCATACAGATCCATGGCTTCCTGATTTACTTCAATCTTTCCCAGTGTTTTCAACTTATTCAACAGATTATTGAAGTTAGCACTCCAGCTGCTGTCTACAGTCTTGCTTATATTGCCTATCTCAGCATAATCGTCTTTGCTCTTGTCTCTGATTATCTCCGGATGTTCCTTCAGGCACTTAACGGTTTTTATCAACTCAGTTCTGACATCGGCAAAGTCTCTATCAATATCAACAGTAGGTGTAGATGTAAACTTGAAGCTGATATGCCTGTGCCCCATAAAGAAGCGCATTCCCAAACGGAACACTTCCTGATCTTTGTTGTTCACGGCCCTGAAAGTATTGGAAAGTGACTGAAGAGCTTTCCCGTGTTTTCCGTTACACACATCGACATACACTTGTCTGTAGATCGCATCAGCCTCAACATCGGTAACAATATGCGAGTCAGAGAGCAATCCGGCTTCAGACGGATGTTCAGACAGGACCATATTGCAGAATGAATCAATCGTTCCCATAAAGCAAAGATCGAGATTCTTCAATGCATACTCACAGTTCTCTCTGGTCTTATCCGTCGGCTCTGGGAGCTGCCCTGCTTTGCCGGGATCCTCGACACTATAGTTAGGATCGCTCCTTTGAATGAGGATCTTCTGGAATCTTTCATAGAACTCTCTTGCTGCAGCCTTTGTAAAGGTAATAGCCGATATGCTCGTTATATCGATACCTGCTTCAACCATGGCAACCATTCGGTTGACTAGCATTGTTGTCTTTCCCGATCCGGCTCCGGCTTCAACAAAGAAATTACTGTTGATATCAGAGACTATTCTGTTACGAGCATTAATGTCATCAACTATTCTTCCCATACTGATCCACCTATCCATAAATTATCAGCTAACTCAATATTCTCTACGCCGCAGACTTTGCCAAATTTGCAGAAGGAACAATCCGCTCCACAAGGGAAATGAGTATTAGTTACCATATTCTTGAAATGTTTCAGAACAGTAGTTAACTGCTCTTTGATCTCATCGTCATACTTGCATTTGACTGTTTCGTCTAATCTTAAGTACCTGTATTCACAGCCGGATATCTTGTATCCCTTCTGCTCCATAAGATAAGCATATATGACTACCTGCAGGCAGGTGTTGATATCATTTTCTTCATGCTTCACCTCAGATCCGGTCTTGTAGTCAACAACAAGATACGTGCCATCATCGAGTTCTTCAATTCTGTCGGGGAAACCGTGAAGCTTGACTCCGGTCTCATGCGTAAAGTGAATATCTTCTTCTTTTAGAACCACTTTCCTATGAGGATCCCTGATATAACCAATCTCCATCATGTCCATAAACACTCTGCGTTCGACAGGGATCTTCTCAGGCATCAATGCAGGATGCTCTGCTATGTATCTGTCGAAGAACTCTCCCGCTACTTGCATGAATTCTTCAAGTGTCATGCTGCTGTTTGCCAATTGCTCCATGACCGAATGAGCTAATGTTCCGCGATCCGCTGCCGATATTACAGCAAAAGGATCGTAATCGTCAGTTTGCTTGAGGCCCAAGATGTATTGGAGCATAAATCTTCTCGGACAACTCCAAAACAACTCCAATGCCGACGGAGAATACTCTTTTTCCAATACACACTTGGCCTCAACATTAACCCGATCCAATTCAATGGGGGTGATCTTATTGCCTTCTATGTATGCCTTACCTACAAGCCGCGAAGCAGATAATGCAGGCTCAAAGTATTGAATCTTGGTTATGGCCTTATCAAAAGCTTTAAGATCGGTATCTCCACCGGCCTTGCTATACAGTTCATATATCAGAGATGAAGCATTATCCTGCTTAAGCTCTGAGACATTCATACCTGCATATGAGACATGGATCTTGGAACCAAGATCTGAAGCCAATTCGGCAAGATCAATAACAGCAGCCGACTTTCTCTTGATGCGTAATTGAGATTTGAATCTCTCTGTCTTGTCTCCGAACAGATCAATATCACAATCCAGCAACAGATAGTCCTGTCTCGGAGACCCCGGGTACTTGGAAGCAGACAAGCCAGCAATATAGAGATTCTTTCTGAGAGAGCATACGGCTTTATCAATACTTGTAATATGAAGGTGACCGGGTTCACTTCTCTGAGATAACACTGTCATATTCAATACATTAACGATTATGTCACCTTCGCCCTGTTCCAATTCAGACTCACGCACTGCTTTGAACACTTCATATATTGAAGACTTGGCCGCTTTATCCAGCGATGACAAAAGCTTCTCTGACGATGTCTCATCAGCAAAACGAACGATCGCATATTTAGATATGAAATCTTCGATAGGCAAAGCAAGCACTTCAGCCATTATCTCGAGTAAAGGAACACACTTCTGTTTGTTGGCGAACTCCTTATACTCTTTGGATTCACCTTCAACAATATACTTTGCATCTTCAGTAAAAGCTTTTTTAAATGATTCAAAGCGAGACTTATTCTCAGCAGCGTCTCTTGTATACCTGATCTCTGCAAGGCAGTCATAGAAAACACTCCAGCTAAATTCGTCATCTTGTTCAGGCATAGACTTCTTAAGCAAAGACATATTGAAGTATCCGCTTAGAAGCATTTGCTTAACTGCCTCAGCACCATAAAAGCCCGTAGTCATCCACTGGTAGTACAAGGCTAAGAGTTTTGCCGGATATGCATTAGAAATAGGTAATCCGCATCCGAATGTCATAGGAATATCGTAAAGGAGCGCGTAATCCAGGAATAACTGACTGTATGTAGCCGTGTCGGTTACAGCAACGATACATTCATCTAACTTCTTATCAGAATATATGCTGCTGATAATGGTTTCGACTTCATTTGTAGCTCCATAGCAATTCATGTAACTTGCTATCTTAAGAGGCTTTTCTTCTGCTTCATACAAGGATTTGATGCTGATCTGTGAGAACGATCCTTCGGAAAGCTTCTGGATCAATGCCTCAGCCAGAGGATCAGGCAAGTATTCTTTAAGTACCAAAAAATCAGCATCTATAGGACTACTCTCAGCAATAGCTTTCCTTATCAACTGAACCTGATCTACGAGCTTGCGCTCTGTGAGCTTTTGCATATAGCCGTCATAGATGTCAAGAAGAGCTTTGTTCTTCTCAGTGAAGATTCCCCTAGAGAGTATGTCTTTAAGGATTCCCGCTTCATCTTGTTCCGGGACAAAACTTCTCATCTTCCTAATTGCAGAGGTGATATTCCTCAGATCGGTATACGAAGTCTTCTCGAAGTATGAGTTTCCGTTAACGACTTCGGCAACAATCCCCAACTCTTCGTTGAATCCAATAAACTCTTCCTCAACACTAATACCGGAACGCATAAGCGATATCTGTGCAAGCTCCGTAGCGCTTACAATTCTGGTGTTAAAACAGTTAACACCATGAAGCGCTAGGTTCTTAATCAATTCATTGCCATTAAGCCCAGGGGCTAGAATGATTCGTTCTTTCATAGGTATATCTCCATTGGTCTCAGGAATACCTATTTATTCTACTTCTATAAAGTCAAAAAATCTTTAACATCATATTAAGAATCATCAAGCATACTATGCCTATTATGATGTGGTGAATATATTGATTGTAAGATTCATAATATATGGTAGTATTTGTACAGTTTTACTAAATAATATGGTTGGAGAATACGAATGGATTACCTTTCCTATGGAGATATTACTGATGATTTGGTAGTCATCAAAATCAATAAGTCCTATTACAAGGGAATGTCACCTCGTGAATTATATGAATATACTAGAGGGTTCTGGAAAAGAAAAATAGAGTCTGTATCAGCTGCCAAATATGCTCTAGCTGTAGCAAATGGAGAAGTCAAAGAAGTCTATGCTATCGAACGTTGGGTTCATGCCTCTCAAGCAGACAATATTATTAGAGAGTACAATCCTTTTCGTTACGCAAATCGGATTGCTTTCTTCGGGGAAGTTGCTCCCTCAAGCATAAGAGAAAAATACATCAACAAATCGGTTAAGCTGTTATTCAAACCGGGAGAAGCCTCTCCAGTCAAGCTATTCTTAAAGAATCAATAATTCCGCTCTGTTTCTTTCTCTATAAACTTTTGGTTATGTAAAGAAAGATAGTTACGTCGCTCCTGAGTCAGCAATTCCTCTGGGAGTTTGTAATCTGCTTCAAGCCCCAAAAGAAGAATATCTGTTTCTGAAACAGAACGCGAGATTCTAATCTGTCCATTGGTAGAATCGAAGGTAATCAAATACCTGTCAAAGAGTTTATCATGGTTGCAACATAGTAGTAATCCATTATTAGAATCCGCTTTTTCACCGGCATTAGATTCTACGGAAGATTTAATGTGACTACCAATGAGCAGTTCTCTGCAACTCAAACCACACATTATACATTGTTCATTTTGAGATAACATGAGATTAGTTTTAAAAATACGTTGAAGCGAACTATTCCTAACCACTGTCTCTGCAAGCACAGTACCATCGATCCCATACTTTTCTGCAAGAACCACTGCATCATCGATCAAATATGTAGCATTAGAAACAGCTTCCTTCACATCCTGTTCTGTATAATGCGGATTTGCAGTTCCTTCCATATCAAAAGCACATTTGTCAAATGTATACGTACCATCACTGTTATCTAAGAATCCGAAAAAATAGCACAATTGCATTAGACTAGGAACCCTATTCTGCCCAGTAGGAGTTCTAGAAGATCGATTATACGGAGCAGGATCATTATCATACAGTTCCTTAACCGTCTCAAAGAAATCATCCATAAACACATTTTTGTCCTGAAAATGATAACCATTCTCCTCAAGATACAGTTTCAGAATCTGATAAGGATATGATTCGACAAAAACACGCTTATAAGTCAAATAAAGGTCCTGTGAACAATTGTCCATCTGTGTTTTTACTGTTTTTAGTGAACTCTCGTTTGTTCCTTCATCAAAAACTAATTCTTTATTCAAAAGGTTGAACAGTTTTATGCCGTTGGACGTAAGATCCAAGTGTGTTTTATTTGACCCCTCTATACCGAGTGTTAAAATTCCTAAGCCTATCATAAACTCGGTAGTCCATGCATATCCTATATGGTCTTTGAAATCTAAGGATCTATAACCATTTCTATGAAACAGTCCAGTTGTACCGGCAAGATATACATAATTCAGAATTCTTCCTATTGGTGCAGGTCCTGACAATAGATTCTTAAACTCTATTCCATCTTTCTCAATATTCAGTCGGATCATAGCACATTACCTCCACACAATGCTTAAAGTGAATACGAAAGTCTCAAGTAATTTGATGTATTGATTCTATTGTAATATGATTAATATATAAATATAAGGAGAATATACATGGTCGTAAACGCAGGCAAAATCGCAGCTAGTCCAGCTTATATTCACCAAGTTATTAGTTGTGTTGAGTTTTTCGGAAGACATCCTAATGCAGTCACTACGCAGGGCTTGAGAAAACAATATGGTCCTTCGGGCATTTATGATATTGATAAGAAAGTTTGGACCGCACGTCTAATCGACTTTATGGTTGGATTAAGATTAGTTGAGATAGATGATGCTAAAAGAATTTCAACAACTGAAAAAGCCAATGAATTATACCAAGTTGTAAAGAATCTCGACGTTACTGATTTAGAAGAATTCCGAATCGAGAACACAGATTTAAAATCTCAAACACCTAAAGGAATCTGCCAAAAACTGCACGAAGAGCGTTTTCATCCTTTGTACTTAAAATTAAAAGAGATTTTTATTGAATCATACCAATTCGAAAGCTTTTCAAATTTCGTATATTCGCACCGATTCAACTACAAATCAAAAAAAGAATTCAAACGTATGCTCTATGCCTATATAAATATTATGTATGGTGGTGTGCGTAGCAAGATTAAATCTGAAAACGAACTAAGCGAGAAATCATCGAAAGCAAAAGGCGAAGATAACAATATGATTTCTTTAGTTGATTGGCTCATCACTTTAGATTTCATAAAAGAAAATGACGGGGTATTGTATATCATGAAAGATGTAAAGGAAATTGTAAAAAACAAAATTGAGAATGGTGGGGATCACATCATTTTCACTGGTGCACCTGGTACTGGCAAGACTTATTCAGTCATTGAGTATTTGAATAAACAAGCAAAGAATCGGTATAAATTTGTTCAATTCCATTCCTCTTTTGACTACACTGATTTTGTTGAAGGCTTAAGGCCGGCTATTGTTGACGGAACAAGATCTTTTGTAAAGATGGATGGTTTATTCAAGGAATTCTGCAGACATGTTGTTGAGACAAACATAGTATGTATTATTGACTCCATTAACAATGAAGCCCCAACCCCAACTCTAGATTCCCTTAAAGGGCTTCTTGAATGCCGCAATTATGAAGAATTATACAGATTAATGAGTTCTGACTTAAGTGATCTATCTAAAACAGATACCAAGATCAGGAAAGAGTTAATAGACTATTTGAATGCTTTGGACGACTACTACTTCTTCATCGATGAAATCAACCGTGCAGACTTGTCTGCAGTTTTCGGAGAACTCCTGTTCGCCCTTGAGGAATCGTATAAGGGGATAGAGCACAGATTCAACACTAGATATTATGCGCTCCCAACTTATGAACTTGATAGCACTGGAGCTGCTAAAACAAAGAAGAATGACTGTTTTAACCACGGTTTCTTTGTGCCTCGAAACGTTCGTATATTGGGAACAATGAATAACATTGACAGGAGTGTAGAATCAATTGATTTTGCATTGCGTCGTCGTTTTGATTGGATAAACATAGATGCTGACACTGTGATGGATGCAGCTTTTGTAGACATGAATCTTCCAAAAGAATATGCAGAAAAAGCAAAAGAAATGAATCGAATAATCAGCGAATCTGATGTTGGATTAAACAAAGATTATCATATCGGTCCTGCGTACTACAAAGGTGCTGATACCGATGATAGACTAGCTGCTATATATTATAGAAAAATCGAACCATTATTGAACGAATATGTTCGCGGAAGAGATGATGAGATTATCGAATCTTTCTTATCAGACTGCGAAGAGACGTTGTTAGGCAACTCAGATGCTTGAAGTAGATATTACCTTCTGTGGCAAGGATTATTCACCTGTCAGCGATACTACATATCAAATCAACAATACCGTTTTAGATTCGATAAGTAGTATTATTTCTAATGATTCTTTTCGTTTAAAGTTATTGGTCCACCTTTTGAGGCAAATAGATCCTTCATCTATTCTGGTTAATCACTCGTATTACGACAGCAAAAAGAGAACTAACGAGAACTATAATCTTTTTACTGAAAATTTTAGTAAAAATGGCGAGGAGAAATACCGCTATGATGGCATAGTTGGAACCATTTCAAAGCGAGTTGAGATTAATCTAATAGAAGATAATCTAATTGACTCTAAAGAAATTGAAGATTATGAGAATGAAGCCGGATTCAGTTTTGAGTGGTTGTTAAATGCAAGATTTGATATTTTATCTCGCTTTGATGAGGAAAAACCGTACTTTCTTGCGACCATGTTAATTAGAGATGGACTCAAATTCTCTGATGGCCTTATTTATTCAGGTGTTGAAGAACTATGCGATCATTTTCTTGTATCTGTATTTAAGAATCACTTAACTAATGCTCTTATTAAAGGTTTCTTCAGGAGCTATAAAAACATTCACAGCCTTTCAGAAAAAGTGCGCGGTTCTATCGACACTAACAGATTATTAGAAATTGCCATGGATGATGATTCTATTATGATTCCATGCAAATTCAGAGAACGAAGCCAGAACAATAATCTAAATCGTTTAATAGTTGAGACATACCTTTATCTTCGCAAAAAGTATCCTAGAACGATTCAACTTAACTTCGATTCAAGCAAGTCTTTGCACGATGCAATTGAGACTCTTTGGTACATCACTTCTCCTTATAAAGGCAATATTATAAATGATAATCTAAAACCAATTACTCATCCGTATTTCAGTGAATATGAGGAGCTTCGCCAAGTATGTCTTCGCATACTTACCGGAAGCAAAATGTCTTTATGGAATGACAGTGTAGATGCGAATGAAGAGATCCAAGGTGTCTTATTCTACATTCCAGACTTATGGGAATTGTATTTGGAAGACAAGCTAAAAAAGCGAACTAGAAAAACTTCTATTAGTTTCAAAGCTCAAGGGGGACGAGGTGGAATCTCTGTACTTGATACAAATAATGAATACATATTCAAAACATATCCTGATTTCGTTTTCTATGAGGGTAATAACCCTATTACAATTCTAGACGCCAAGTTTATACCTGCGTGGGATAGAGTAGCATACGGAGAAAGCGATAATAACACTTCTGGACTGTTGGATGATTATACCAAATGCATTAGAGATATGATCTCAATCAAATCAAATACGGCAGGCGTAATCTACCCCACCAAAAGACAAGAACCCTGTAAGCAGGTTACTCATTCCATCAGCAGGTATAATGATCGTGATATCTTCTTTGTTTATCCAATATCAATCCCCGAAGTCAATTCAGAATTAGATTCTTATAACAAATGGGTTGAAAGGCTTAATAATAGTATAGATACCACTTTTGATCTACTATTATCGGGACTAGTTTAATTATTGCAAATCAACAATACTTCAACTATTTTATTATTCCCCTTCCCTTGTGTTGAGTGCTTATAGTTAATTGTCTCTACATTCACCACATCGAAGTACTCTCTGGCTACGCGCTCTAATTCTTTTATCGGCATAACGCCTTTTACCGAGTAACTGATAACAAGGTTAACTGATTTTTCTCTGCAAAAATCAAATATACTGCGAAACTCATTTTCGACTTTACTCTTATAGCAGAATGAACTCTGGAAACGATCATCTCTATACTTAGCTTTGAAGTGAACTTCAGGGCTATCATATTTAGTTACGGTTTCCAAAACATGATAGAATCGCGAATACTGCTCTTGTGTATATGGAGAATCAAGATATATGGTATCAACGTTATCACATACATTATCCTTAAGCAGATCATGGAAGTCACAGTTATATGCTCTATTAGCCTTATCTGTAAAACATATTTCTTGATAACAATCACATTTATAATAGAATTCATCTAACAAATTCATCTGTTGCAATGGAATAATCCTAGTATGATTAGCAGGCATATACTGTGCAAAATGACCCGGAGTCGATTGAACTTTACACATTGCTCCCATAAGTGCAAATAGATACAATGCTTTTTTATAAGGATTAGTTACTCTTTCAATTGCATATCTTATGGAATCTATATCACTGCATTGCTTCTGTGAGAAATATGTGCCCGAATAAGTCTTTGTGAAGAAATCATAGAAGTGCTTTTTCTCATTCTCGAAATACCACTCATCCAACTCATTATGAGCCAAAGCTGAAGAGATTGTTTCAGACTGATTTACAATAATAGCATCGCTAATAATCTTACTGTAGTACTGTACATCATTCGTATATACCGTATAGTACTCTTTAAGAGCATAACTGACGGAATTAGAACCTGCCATTATGTCAAGAACTGTACCATTGGGAGGCGTAACACTTTGAACTGCAGGTACTATGTAGTCAAGTAACTGGTTTTTTATCCCCATATAGCGGATAGTTTCTATTCGGTTCATGATCGCTTCTCCCAAATAATGATATAGTCATGAGTAATAATATCGCTATATGTATTTCTAGCTGTGGTAAGCGATCTGCTGTTATTGTTTATCTCATCTAAGAAAACATCAACCAATGCGAATCCATATCTTTCAGCGATTAGAGTCATAAATCTTCCAGTCTCTATTTTTCTTTTCTTCATCTTACTATCGGATATTTTGATAACAGCTTTGCCTCCAGGCTTTAATACATAAGCCATCCTTTCGATCACCTGTTCAATTTGGTTAAAGAATGTTCCTATGATCTTGGCACTCTTCATATCTATTACTTTCATATCATCAATCACTTCATTTATCTCATCAAACTGTGTATATTCGAGTTCTTGATACTCATCTTTACGCAGTTTATCATTGCCAAGCATCTTATGTGCTAATGAATCATACTCATTAGCTGTTTGAATATATTCCATCCAATACAGCTCAATCTTCATTGTCTCTATGTACCGAACAGAAGATATATATGGAGGATTAGTAACTATAAGATCAACTTTTCCTTTAATATCGGAAAGATCTACAGTTGTACTGTCAGCATTTATAATACTGGCATGAGCATCACCAGTATAGTCAGCATAGTACTGAGCTCTCTTGTTGATAGCGCGCTCATACGAAGCAATTACATCTATGTGTATTTTTCCCTCAGCTTCTAGGGCACGCATACGCTTGCTGATGCCTGGGAAAACGTGTCTGGTATCGCAATTACTAACATTGCGAATTATTGCTGATAATGTCATTAGATAGAATTGCTTATACTCATCTTTGAGTGGAATCTCGTTTATATCATTCGTAAAATAATCGTCAATTGCCTTTGCGATGTGTATAAGATCCCTCTGCACAAAATCTTTAAACCAATGATCTCGATTAAGTAGATATGGCAAATCCTTTTCACTAAACTCATACTCTTTTGTCCTGATTTTCATCATAAGTCCTTCATTTAAAGACATCAAAAGGACAGGATCGAGTTTACTCGTTTTAACTCTGGCAATAGAAACTGCAAGCGGATTAATTTCAAGCCCGTAAAAGTTTCTGTTATTACACAAGGATTCGACGGCAGTGGTTCCTGATCCAGAAAATGGATCAAAAACCAAATCTCCTTCTTTTGTAAACTCTTTAATGAATGCAGAAGGTATTGCTGGAATCAGTTTTCCATAGTATCTATGAAAGGAATGCATACCCGCTCTAGGTAATTCTTTCTCTTGGTCCAATAGCACTTTATACTTGCTTTCATCATTAATCTGAAAATCCATTTTTATACTCCCTAATAAGGTTTTCTTTCATCTTCTCAGAATAGTAGTCTATTACTTCTTCAATTTTAGAATCTTGTACAAAGAAACTAGCTGATTCAACAATAAAGATGTTCCTGTAAAGATCCGTATAAAGATAATCAATGAATGAGGTAAGCCTATCTTCACTCAAACGTGTTATAGACACCCCATTAAGAACGGCTCGTAGATTATTATAATCGATGGGAGGAGAGTGCTTTTTGTTATAATCCTCACACACCGCCTTGAGATTTATATATGGTCTAATCCTATTAAGGTAATCGATTTTATCTTCTTTATTCATTTATATCTCCAGTTTGATTATACAGACATTACACTATATTCAATCACATGTCAAATGCAACTACATTATATTCAATCATCGATTACAATTTGGCAAGTGTACAATGTACGATTAAATGTCAACAAAGGAGCATTCTGAATCAGAATACAGACATCTATTGTGATTTATATCTATTGTTACTATCATGATATCAGGAGGATGAGTATTAATGACCTTTAATGATATGTTTGACTTTATCTATTCTATGGCACTTGGAGATGCAATGAATAGGGTTTCTGCCCCTAATGAGAAGACACGAATTAAAGAATGCATAAGAATCAAAGAGACAGTAATTAGTTATGCTAACTCCATAATCAACAAACAAGCAGGATTGAGCTTTGATGATACTGCGGCGCATATTCAAGAGCATGCTGCCAAAATCGGTATTACGTTATCATTTGGTAAAACACAAAAATTAATCAACATGACGTTGAAATACTTGTACATAAAATATTACGATAATCCAGATGTTATTGAGCTATTCAACAATTGTCATGCGCCAATGGACAGTGTTATGAGAGACTTCGTTTATTCAAGCTATACCGCATTGAGGCTTGGCAACAATCCTGGTTTTCCTCGAACATGCTGTTGGAGTACGCTTGGAAGCGATCAGAACCCACGATACAATTATGACAATTATCAAAGCGCAATAATCTCGTTGATTGAATATGCGAAGAAACACAATTTATCAATCAGAAACCGCATAGAATTTGACTTTTTATTTTGGCAGAGAGCAAAATCCCTTAGCGGCTCGTCTTCATTAGATTATCAACAGAAAAAAGCCTTGAATATTTGGTTAGAAGTGCTACCACAACAAGAATAGTAACAATGGCAACACTCAGTTCTTCTTCTCGTGTTTTCTTAAGTCCTAAAGATCTACCTGCGCCAAAATGATGATGGCGTAGTATTCAAATGGATATCAAACCTCTAAGAAGATTCAATTTGAAAACTTGCATTATGAATCATTATGGAGCGAATGCCATGGGCATAAGAAATATCCAGGCAGATAATACCTATTCAGATTCTTTTCATTCATTGAAAGTTTACACCAGCTACATCAAAGCAACTTCATTTGTACTAAAATGCAAATATACTCAACCTTTAACATTAGTAGCATTAGATTATCTTAAGGCTGACCATTCAGATGAAGTTGAGACTTTAGTATCGGACTATCTCTACCTGAAATGTGATGATGGTGTATATAGACGGCCAGGTAGTTTGCCTGTTTATATTCCGGAAACATCAGATGGATAGTATTGGCTAGTAATGGACATATTTATATCTCATCCAACCCTAAACCCTTCAGATATTCATACGTTTCATCATAGTACTCTGGTAGCCTTGTACTATCTTCCCAGAAACCGCTTGCTGTCTTATGATCATTACCTTCAGGCACACAAATGACCATACCTGCTCGGGCTCGAGTAAGAAGAACTCTGTATGCGTTCAGCATATATTTCATCAACTCTTGCTTGCTCTCGCTTGTAGCTGTTTGCTCTACCCATGAAGTCTTACCGTTGAATTTAAAGAAATGCCACTGGCCATCGTGATAGCGCATATCAGCATCCCAGAGAAGGCAAGTGTAATCGAGTTCCAAGCCTTGTACCTGTATCTCAGTTGCTGCGTCTTCCAGATAGTTCGAAGCTCTGGTGTCCGCCTTGTCTTCCAAGAACCAATGCACAGCATTCTCGTCGCCACTGGGAAGGACATGTATACCAAGCGGCTTATAACGTGCGGATTCTTTGGTGATTAGCACACCCGTTCTTTCTGTGCCTCTGACGCGTGAGTGCAACCACGCTTTAGCCTTCTCCATATCTCTAGTCAGAACGATCGGATATCTATCCTTTATCTCTGCATAGATTGATGCCGCATTACCGTCAATGACAAGGAGAGAATGAACAAAAGCAGAAAGCTTCTCAGCGCGGAAAGAACGCAAAGATACACCAAGGTGCAAGTTCTCCGAGAAGGTTACGTTTTTGTTCTCAGCCAAGAGCTCGTTAACCTTACCCTCGGCATATTCGGGTTCTGTAAGCTGAGGTGAGATGTACACTTTCCAGTGAGTAAAACTCTGATTAAGAGATTTGATCCATTCAGTTATGCCGGCTTCACCAGTATTAATCTCTTGACCTCCTCCAACAAGACATACGATCGTCGCCCAGTCTTCACGCTGATCGAGCGACCAAATGAGAAACGACGCCTCCGACATTGGAAAATCTGCAACCTTCATTTTGTTACCGTATGTGCCGCCACGCTTAAGATAATCAGCTAGACGTTTATGTGTCCAGGATCTCTGAGCTTCGTCAAAGATAGCAACGTGCTCGACTTCACCGTAGCCGGTGTTCTCTTGTTTTACCGCCTTCTCGGGATCGATCTCGAGCACACCGTTCTCAATGGGATTCTTGATCTTGGCAAGCATATTGTCACGGTAGCGGTGGATTATCTGAATGAACTTACCTACTTCACGGCGGGAGTCAGTAAGCTTCTTTTGCTCACCTCTGTCTCTACACTTCTTGTAGTTATCCTGGGCAAGAGCTTCGTTCAAGACAGCAACCAAAGGACCGTTACCGGAAAGATATACTGCACCTTCATCATCGATAGGTTTGTCATTCCCCTGATAGGTCTGCTTAACAGCAACGTCTAGGCCGACAAGTGTCTTACCTGCGCCTGGCACTCCGGTAACGAAACATATACTTTTTTCTCTGTTCGACTTGCTCTTGTGGATCACGTCGAGGATATATGTAATAGTAGCATCCGTCTTTACTTGGTCTGCCTCATGTCTTGTTATATCGTCAACAGAATGGCTCTCATAAAGAGTCCTGGCTGCTTCAATTATCGTCGGGGTTGGTGCATATGGGCTAATGACCCAGTTTGTATCTATTGGTGATTCATTCGGGTAGGCATTGAGCACCTTGGAAATCAATGTGGCTATTCCGTTCTCACCTGTAATGAGAGGGTTTATAACACGGTCGTCGTACGCAGATGATTGTATAGTATCAGACTGCCTGTCAGTTTTTGTTGCTATAAGAACAGGTACGATAACCCTGCCCTGACTGAACTTGTGGAAGTTATTCAGATCCAGAGCGTAGTCAAGCACCTGATCTACGTCAGCCTCATGAATCTGCGTCTCACCCACCTTGAATTCAAGGCAGAAAATGATGCCTTTGAGAAGTAGGACAACATCGATACGTTTACCCAGACGTGGAATGTCATATTCAAAGATGATTTGAGCATTAGAGTTCTGCCACTGTGAAAGTTCACGCTTGAGAATGTCGATCTCGCCTATCCAAGCTTCTCTAGTGGTTGTGAGTGCATCTCCATGGTAGTTGTCGCACAAGCTACCAAAGATGGATTCAAGGTCCTTAGAAAGAAAGGTATTGATGCTAGAATTGTATAGGCAGCGTTCTCTATTGTTCATAATTACTGTTTATGTGAATCCTGTTAAGGTGAGTTTTCTTTACTCCTATTTTTTATATATAACATACTCTATTACAAACTATCAAACCGTAAATCACACTACGGATAGCTTTAATGCAAAATCTATTCTTATTCGCTATGTGGACGGATCATTTCGACCCAATTACTAAAATAATAACCTAAGCATATTCTTCTGGTGTTCTTTTATTTCATCAAATTCCCATTTCTGATGATCTCTACAGGTTTGCATCATAATCCAGAATTTCAAAGACGCAACACTAACTTGTTTTGTTTTCGGATCTAAATAATGTGTGAGCTTCGTTACTGGATCCCAATCAGAGCCTGAACTATTTGCTTCACTACCTATCATTGCAAAATTACCAAAACAATTAATCTGTTCTTGGCTGGGTCTACATTCTTTACCATCAGCTTTGTTCTGAGGGTAATAATGTTCTAAGCTCTTGCGCGTTCTTGAAAAATAGAAATGGTCAAATATATCCAGTTCAAAATCACTGCAACCTAAACTCTCAAAAAAAGCCTTTCTCTCTGCATCATCCTTTTTATAATTTTTCCCTCTAACTGCCGCATCATAGTATTTCCATATCTTGTAGTCAGCATAATTAAATACAAACAGTGGAATACCTTCAGTAACTTCTGTTCCATCACCAAACATTCCATTGAAAGTCTCTTCTGTAGCGTTAGGGATCGGGCTATCATTTAGACGTCCATTGTTAATCATAACTTTATCAAAACTGCCCGGTTGAGGTTTATTCGCCTTACTCAGCATTTCCTTTGACAAGTAAACACCACAAAAATATCTGGAAGCCATATCATCCAAAAAAGCTGCATATGCCGCAGGATCAAACGAATTCACATCAACATTCATAAGATACATTAGACAGTAAAGAAGATAGTTCTTTCTTTGTCTTGCAGTAAAAGCTACTTCAAACATAGACAACAAGTGAACTAATCTATCTTGCAATGAATCACGATCTTCAACCAGATTCCTTGGCTTTTCATTATTCTTTGCATCCTTATGCCAAATTTGAAGTCTCCACGGATTTCTATCGCTCGTATCATCTTCAAGCAAATGATGAACAACAAAATTATCAAGAAGGAAACGAGTCTTAAGTAGCATAAATGCAAACTTCTTTACTCGATCTGAATCCTTCCCGATACAATTGAATTCGTTTAGCAGTTCTTTATCATCCAAATTAAATTCATCCGGATTAAATCCTGATTCAGATAATCGGAACAGTTTAAGAACAATCAACAGAAAATTCGGAAAATCAATAATAGGTTGAAACTTATCAATCTTGTCTTTATCTTTATCGGGATCATCCCAATTAATATCAGTAGAATACATTATTCTTGATATAGGTATACTATGACTCTTTTGCTTTTTATCACGCTCATCCGAATACAACAAATTCTTCATCTCATCGAATGATTTCGGCACAAATTGACAAAGCTCATTTCCAAACACCCTTATGGATTTATTCATCTTTTGTTGCACATATACGTTCATCTGCGAACAACAATCCCATATTGAATGAAAGAGATTCAAATCAACATCATCGGACGATGGATCATCTGATATTACTTCCATGAGTTCAGCCTTAACAATCTCATGCTTTTCAAGCTGCTCGCCTCGCGAATTCATGATTTCAAAATAGTGATTAAGATCAATATCACGAGGAACCATATATCTTATGATATGGACATTATGTAAGAAGTATTCCAAGAATGCTGTTTTATCCTGCACCCCGGACAATTCTTCTTTTGCAAATTTGTAACCGTTTACAATTCCTGAATCCACCTCACATTCAGAATTCAGTTCAATCATATTATTCAGCGTATAATCTGATTTTCGGCGAGCCCTATATGTAAGTTTATTCGCTATCCCATCTTGACCCAGAGCTTTTAGTATTATATAGATTGTCGTTAGTCTTTGTTGTCCGTCTATAACCTCAAAGACTCGATCATTTCTATCATATGTTACCAGCGTACCAATATAATAGGTGTTTTTACCCAATGAGTCTTCTACGTCATGAATTAGAGCACTAATCTCATCCCGTTCCCATGCATAATTACGCTGATAGATCGGTATTTCATATGTACTCTTTTCTTCACTAATGAAAAGCTCATGAATTGACATCTCCTTAAGAGGTAATTTAACTTGTTTACTCATTAGTCTTCTCCCAATAATTCTTCACTTCAAAGAAATGCAAATAATTCTGATATACGTCTTTTTCTACCTTATTAACATCCTTTTTGAATTCATCACAAATATTGGAATCTTTAAGAGGGATAATCTTATCTGACAAACGATTGATTAACGCTCGTGGCGAATCAGAATCTACTATCTCCTTATACATATTAAACGAATTAACTACACCACGTTTTTTGTAATTCTTATCATCGTTCAATATATAATTCTGGGCTACTGCCCAGCCTACTTTTTTATATTGGGCTCTCATGGAGTAAGCCCAGATAAAGGCTAATTCCACGAATCTATCAAGATATTCCGTATCTGTTTTTGATGGTTTAGCAGGGCAAAAACGATCAACATACAGAAGTATCGATGTATCAAACATTATTCGTGTAATGCCATTACCAGTACCTTTTTTGTAGTCTTTTAAATCAAGCGTCTTTACTATCTCATTATCGTTTATATAATAGCCTTCATATTTGTCGTTATTCTGAATGTCAGCAAGAACATCAAAATAATGCTTTGCATACTCAAAAAAAGGCTTCCCGGCAATTATGGGCGCATTAAGTTGAAAAGCATTCACTTCTTGAATTCCTGTAACAAATGGCACTTGAGACCTATTGAGCTCGTCTGCATAAGCAAATGCTCCTTTAAAATATTGAGCATAGGGATAATTATCTCGCGAAGTTACCCCCTTAAACATATCAATATTATGTTCATTCAGTTCGTAGGCCCAACTCCCATTAAGCCATGCTTTTAATCTATAAAGGTAATTGTTAAAAAGAACCGATAGTTTTTTCTGATCAAGATCCTCCCAGATTTTTACAATCTGTTCTGTCGATGGGACATCAAGACTTCTCATTTCTCTTAAGTGATAAGCTTTTAACAGATCATGTGGATATAAAGCCTTTCCTCGAGCGTTTTGAGAATCAAAAAACTGAAAAGCTTCAGATATATTTCCTGTAATCACTACAATCATCTCGCATTGAGTTTTAACATACCCTTCCAGTTTTCTAATTTCATGATTACGTTCAACCGCACGTAACGGTTCCAACCTTCTTTGAAATGAGCGGAAGTTTCTAATAACATTCTGTAGATTATAGTCGTTATCCGAGAGCTCTTGTTCAAGAAATGCAATAGAAGCATTTTCATCCAAAGCTTTTAATAAAAGAGAAAAAGTAATTGTTCGTTGTTGTCCATCAACTATGTTATATCCCTTGTCATCTTTATGAAGGATTAATGTACCCACACGGTAAACTTCCTTGTTAGCATTCATAGCCTCTATGATGTCATCGAGCAATTGATTAGCATTTTTAACGGTCCACTTGTATGGACGTTGATAATTCGGAATCCTAAGTCTGATATTATCTATCGGGTCTTTGGTATCAGTTTTCGATATCATATTATTTATCAGGAGATCCCCTATGCTACTTAGGCCAAGTGTAAGTTCTGAATTCATTTCTTATCCTGATCTCCTTTCATATGGAATCTGCTAAAATCTTTAGCTGTCTATCATTAATGAATTCAGATTACATTTCTGTGTGCAGCTTAGCAACAGATATTCTTTGAAATAGTTATTAATATGTTGAAAACGGATTTCTCCCTTAACACCCACTCGTCTCCGTACTATACTTAATGTGTCTATAATTCAATGTAAAGGACCCCTGACTCTCATGCGATCCCTCCACGTTGTAGCCGCCATAATCATCAGAGAGGACAAGATCTTCGCTACGCAGCGCGGATACGGAGATCATAAGGATAAATGGGAGTTTCCCGGAGGCAAGGTCGAACCCGGAGAATCTCCTGAATCTGCCCTTATAAGAGAGATAAGAGAAGAACTGGATGCTGATATAGTGATCACAGAGTTCTTAACTACCGTAGAATACGATTACCCTGAATTTCATTTATCCATGAACTGCTTTATGGCAGAGCTTAAAGAGGGTTCAGAACTCAAGCTCAAAGAGCATGAGGCAGCCAGATGGTTGTCCCGTGATGAACTTGATTCTGTTGACTGGCTGCCTGCAGATGTTGAAGTGGTGAAGGAAAAACTTCGCACCCGGGTAGCCGGATCTTCTGATATCTGTAGACAAGCTCTCCATCTCGAATCTCCGACCGGATGGATGAACGATCCTAACGGGCTGTGTTATGCCAATGGTAAGTACCATGTATTCTTCCAATACACGCCCGAAGCAGCTGACGGCACAGGACTAAGGCGTTGGGGACATTACGAAAGCTCCGATGACGGCAGATCATGGGAGTTCACAGGAACGTTCCTCTCTCCTGATATTCCCGAAGACCGTACCGGTGTTTTCTCCGGTTCTGCCGTTACCATGGACGGAATGATACATATCTTCTATACAGGCAATGTGGAACTTGAAGGCGACTACGACTATGTGACTTCAGGAAGAGAGGCTAATCAGATACATGTTATTACCACAGATGGCCGTAATGCTGGGCCCAAGAGCGTTTTCCTCAGAAACAGCGACTATCCTGACTGGTGTTCCTGTCATGTAAGGGATCCAAAGGTCTGGATTGAAGACGGCAGATGGAAGATGGTGCTTGGCGCCAGGACACTAGACGATAAAGGCTGTGTCCTCTTCTATGAAGCAGAAGATCCCGAGAAGTGGAAGTTTGTGAAGTCCATGTCCGTCTCGGATTTTGGATATATGTGGGAGTGTCCTGATCTTTTTACTGTAGAAGGTTCGGTATTCCTCGGGGTATCCCCTCAGGGACTGCCGCATGAGGAGTTCCGCTTCCAGAACGCATTCAGTTCCGGTTACTTCCGTGTGGTTGGTGACAACCTATGTGATTTTGAGGAATTCGATTACGGGTTTGATTTCTATGCTCCTCAGACTTTTGTTGATAAGAACGGGGATCGTATCCTTATAGGTTGGATGGGCATAGGTGACAATTCTTATACCAATCCTACTGTAGCTCTTGGGTGGCAGCATTGTCTGACATTGCCCAGAAGGCTGTCCCTGGCACCTGACGGAGCGATCAGGCAGGAACCTGTGATACATCCGGATCTCCTCGGCAAGATAGAATTTATTGAAGCCAACCAGACAAAGGTGTCTGCTCTTCCCTGCGATATAACCATTCCTTCCGTCAGCGGAGAGTTTCTTCTTAAGATAGAAGAAGTGCAGATCAGATATGACGGATCTGTGCTTGTCCTCAATCTTGAGCATGCTCCTTCCGGCTACGGAAGAAAGATCCGTAAGGTCAGGACTGGTTCGATATCGGATCTTCGTGTCATCTGCGACCGTTCAAGCATAGAAGTGTTCGCAGACAATGGAAGATATGTCATGAGCACAAGATTCTATCCTGAAGAAAAGGAAATAGAGATTTCAGGAAGCTGTGAATTCCAGTATCGGGCTATTGCTGAGATGAGGGTGAAATTGTAACTGGCTAATCTCAAATAGAACACGAGACAGCCAAATGGCTGTCTCGTGTTGAACTTGATTTTGTTGATTTGTTGCCAGCGGATAGAATTGATTTTGGCTCGATTGTGAGTGCTGATGATATGTTAGTATCACTCACTTTGGGAATCCATTTATTGACTATTTACGATACCAGTAATGTGTTTGGCGGTGAAGGATTCAAGAAATATATATGTCATATCCACTCCATTACATAATTTTAAGCCATTTCAAAACATAGAAACGGCATTTAAACCGTGGTCAGTTCACTTATTATACTAGTAGTGGACAAGTGCCCCGATGATTCTAGCGCAAGTTGAAATGCTATGTTAGCGAAAAATAAGCATCAATAAAGGCATCAACCTTTTGCTTAGTCTCTTTGTCAGCGTTGTCATTTATTGTTATTTCTAGATCCCCAACACCCCAGTGCCCGATTTCCGAGACATCTCTTATAAAACTCTGTTTTGTATCCACGCCTTTAGGAACCAAAGATGATTTAACAGTCAAATACAAATTATCACCAGGGACCAAAGAACCCATTATGTTTCTTTCTTTTACCAGATTCACATACACTTTTTTAACACGAATTTGAATCTGGGACTTGTCAGAGCAAATCTTGGCTTTATATTTGTTGTACAGATCTACTTCCTTTTCGGAAAACTGAGATAAGTACTCCTGCTCATCATATGACACCGAATCACTCGTTTTAGTGGTATTCTCACCAATATTGGATTTTTCTTTACTCTTAATACACTTCATGTCACTTAATAACATAGAACAAGCCTTATCAACTGCAATTCTATATTCTTCAACAGCCTTTTTTGCATATGACGAATTATTAAACACATTTTTCATTAAATACTTGACATATTCGTCAGACGGATTGTTTAAATCGTTTTCTATCCGTGATTTAATTGCGTTTACTCTGTTAATTGCTAAAAACTCAGCATTAATACTAGCTGCATCAAAATCACTCTTACAGAACATTTCCAAATAATCCATAGATTCTTCTGTTATGTTAAGCAAATCAAAAACCATAAATGGAGTTTGGTCCATTACATTTGCCTTGTCAAAATCAGAATAGAATTTATATGAGATTCCATTAGTCAAAACTGCATACTTGGCATCTGTGGCAGCGTAGTAACGCGCAAGCTGACCAGTATGCTCTTTAAGGGGATCGCTTACTTTCTTTGCCTCAATAAGAATCTGTGGCTGATTATCTATTACGATTGCATAGTCAACTTGTTCAGGCTTCTTTACGCCCTTAGAAAAATCAGCTTTGTACTCTGGATCAACCTCATCCGTATCAAAGGGATTATAACCGAGACACTTCAAAAAAGGTAAGATGAGAGCATTTTTAGTCTTTTCTTCATTCCAAAGTGATGTTTTTTTGTTTTTTGCCGTTGCTGCAAGTTTTTCAAGATCTTGAACACTTATCATTTTCAAACACTCTCCTTAATCCAGAATAAACAACTGCTGATTGCTATACCAAGAGTTCTCTCCCTCAGATAAGGTAATTATACCATTGGGGTTAAGGTCTCTTGATAACTATTCCAGTTACCATACTGTAAACATTCTGAAAAGAAGCATATGTCCCAAAAACTAAGAAGCCACCATAATGAAGTGAACCCCTGAAGTTGGACAAACTTCGGGGGTTTATATATGAAACTATCTTTTGAATTAAAACTTGAGATTTATGAGAAACATCTAGCGGGATACAGTTTTGATTATTTAGCAGATGAATATCACTTGGCAGAT
>JAEEGL016125532.1_pt1 | contig 28728 bp, 24 predicted proteins | sample 9134231 | NCBI WGS metagenome assembly JAEEGL01 (sample SAMN16246548, study PRJNA631951) | gut metagenome | biome: gut microbiome; feature: rumen; material: fiber-attached | host: Bos | place: Iran: Karaj | collected 2018-10 | reverse complement strand
GAGTCCCCACTCACGACGGGGGCTGTCTGAGCTTGCTCAAGCTATCCCGAACGATAGCAGTTTCGACCGTAGGTCAAATTATTTTTTGCGGTAGGTTCATTTAAGAATGGAGGCTTACTCCGTAATCCTTGACACTATGCTTTACCCTTGTACTTTTAAGAACAAGCTCTTAACGTCCAAGCCTAAACCATACCGTCATTCACTTTGTGAACTTTCATTCTTAAACGAACGATAATTTATTTTTTTTGAAATTTTATATGAAAGTTATTCAGACATCAGCCATCAGACTTCAGCCATCAGACATCTATTGTGATCACTTTGAATTTGCGGATGAGACAACCCAATGAATATTGTTTTGGTTTTAGCTGTTGGGTAGTCACGGCAGTAACATGTGATGTGTTTTAGGCTTTTACGTTTAAAGCTTGTTTTTAACAGTAAAAGAATGAAACATAGCACTAATGACATACGACAGTATGGCAAACAACAGCTAAAACCAAAACTTTCCGTGTATTTCCGTGATTTCCGTGTGAAATAAAAAAGTGATGGTTAGCGTTGAAATTAATCCAGCGCTTCATAAATTGAGTTGTTGCTCTTGTACTCTGGGACGATTTCCTTCATCTTTTTAACGGTAGCCATATCGTCATAGTTCTTTGAGATGTCTATCAACTCATCTATTTCGCGGCTCACCTCCTCGTAGTCGTATTCACGTACTTGAGCAATACGGATTTTCTCATGGAATGTCGGCTTGGCATTCTCCTCCGAACCCAATACCTCCTCATAGAGTTTCTCGCCCTCGCGTAATCCTGTGTACTCTATCTTCACATTCTTGGCCCCTGACAGATGTATCATCCTGGCAGCCAAATCAGCAATACGAACCGGCTTACCCATGTCGAAGACAAATATCTCACCACCATTACCCTTTGTCCCGGCTTCCAACACCAGCTTACAAGCCTCCGGGATTAGCATGAAGTAACGGATGATATCCTTATGTGTCACCGTCACTGGGCCACCATTCTTAATCTGTTCGCGGAACAATGGAATTACCGAACCGTTAGATCCCAACACATTACCAAAGCGTGTTGTCACAAACTGCGTCGGCATATTTTCCTCTCCCTGCTCAATGCTCTTCTTGCCGTGTGCCTCCTGTAACTGTTTGTATTTCAGTTCACGGTCCAGGCTCTGTACATAAATCTCACAGATACGCTTAGAGCATCCCATCACATTTGTCGGGTTAACCGCCTTGTCCGTCGAAACCATTACAAACTTCTTCACCCCATACTTCACAGACAGGTCGGCAATCACCTTGGTACCATATACATTATTCTGGACAGCCTCCGAGGGATTATCCTCCATCATCGGCACATGCTTATAGGCTGCCGCATGGAACACATAATCTGGTCGGAATTCAGCAAACAGCTTTTCCATCCTTTCCGGCTTACAGATGCTTGTCACCACCGTTTTAGCCTCAATCTCAGGAAACTCCTTCGACATCATCAGGCGCACATCATGCTCAGGTGTCTCTGCCTGATCTATCAGCAGCATAGCTGCAGGTTTGTAGATAGCAATTTGGCGCACCATCTCCGAGCCGATAGAGCCCGCTGCACCGGTAATCAGAATCTTCTTGCCGCCCAGCAACTCGCCCACCGACTTCATATCCACCTTTATTTCAGCTCGTGGCAGAAGGTCCTCCACACTGACCTCCTTCATCTGATAATCATTCGTATCCCCTAATGGTGATTCTCCTTCCTTGACATTGATTTCCTTTGCGTCTTGGGTCATGAGAATTTTCACACCTGCATCAATCAGCAAATCCTGAAGGGCCTCATTATCTCTGAAGTCTTTTTTTCGGAGTGGAGACACCAGTATCGCCTCTATTCCATTCTTCTCTATAACAGCCTTCAGATTATCATTGACGCCATAGACTCTGACACCCATAATCCAATGACTCGCATATTCCTGCTGATGCGAGATGAAGCCTTTCAGATCATACTTAATAGGGCGTTGGCTCTTAATATATTTAGCCAGACCTATTCCGCCATCCATTGCCCCAAAAATGAGCACACGAAGCGTTTTATAATCTTTAGAGGCAACCTCATATAGCATTTTCACGAATACCCTCTCAAACCACATAAGCATGGTGGCGATGACAAAAAGAGTAAAAGTATGCCTGATAAAGAAATAATGGAACACATTGCTGTTTGAATAGTAAATCCATTGGCTAACACCAACTGTTAATACCAAATTTAGCAGATTGGCGTATGCCACCTTCTTTAAGTCTATAAACGAAGCATAGCGCAATACGCCAGAGTAGGTACGGAAAGCCTTAAACCCAATAAGGCTTAAAGCGGTGTACAGCACAATCGTATGCCAGCCCTCTTCCCATAAAAATTCGTAATCTATGGCTCTAACAAACATCAAGAACACCAATATGCCTGATAGAAACACAATTAAGCAATCAAACAGCAGAATACACCAGTAAGGCAATGATCGCCGTGAAAAATACCAATTCAGTAATATCTTTAATTTTTTCATATCGTTTATTTTCTTAACGTCAATTTTATCGTCACGTAGATCCATGATTCTTGGAAATCCTTTCATACCCTACTTTTGCCAAAGAATACACTCCAAATCCGATCATACAGCCCAAGGTATTATGTATCAGATCATCCACTTCTGCGAATCCTCTTTTAAACACCAGCTGAAGTAATTCTATAGAGAAAGATATGCCCATACCTATGAAAAAGACCTTTTTCCAGTTCATATTTTTAATCGTCCATCCCACCAACAAACCTATTGGAACAAAAACGATAACATTCATAAAATTCTCAAGTAACATATCATGTCTACTATAGCTCCCAAATGGTTCGAAAAAATGACCATGATGTTTCTCATAGTTACGAAAATAAAGTGTAGATGCATATAAAAGGAAAAGGTATGACACCAAAATAATTATGCCATATATTCTTAATCCCTTTTTCAATCCCTTTAAAAAAAAAGTAATAAGGATACTTATACTCAATAGAGAAAAGAAACATTCTAAGAACAGAGACGGCATGTAACTATACAAAGAAAGAACATATTCCCACATACTAATAATTCACTTCTAATATCCCATCTAACTCATGTGGCACGAAAGGGCCTTCTTTACATTCAAAAATAACACTATCCGTTTCAAGACTTTCAAGCTTATGCCAGACACCTCTTGGTATGTTTATGCCATATTTCCCCGTTTCATGGCACAAAACTATATCATCAATTATTGAGCCGTCATCATTATGTGTTGTGACCCTCACCATCCCTCTCAACAACACAAAAGACTCATCTTTTGTCGGATGTTTATGAATGGGGACAACCGTATTTGGTTCTACCGCATTTAGGAACCTGTGACATTTCTCATCTAACGATTGATGGAAGTTAAAGTTCATTCTCAAACGTGGTGATGCCTTTGCTTGTTTAGACACCTCATCAAGAAGTTTTTTATCAATTATCATTGCAAATACTTATTCCAATTTATTCTCTCCGCAAAATACTTCGCACCATACCTTGTGAGATGTTTCCCATCAGCAGAGATAAAATGATGATCCGGGGTAAACACACGTACAAGACCTGTATTATCCGTCACCATTGCCATCAAATCAAGGAAACGTTCGCCATAGAATTCACGGAAGCGATTGTTCCTGTCAAGAAAGTGCGCCCCACCTTCAACCTCTACACGCTGGTCAAAATAGTCAGGCTTATGTCTGTTGGCATAGATATGACCATTGTTAACTCCGAAACTTTTGTCTCCAACAACCACAATCTTCTCTGGAGACAATCCATGAGCCCAACATCGCATCTCAACAGCAGCCACAAGCCTTGTCCTCAACCCACGAGTAGAAACAAAAACCCGATCAGCTGCCGCAAATCTTTCCTGATTCATGGGCTTAGAAAAATCATCAGTATAAGACACTTCCACCTGCTTGGCGATGCCCGATTCCTGAATGATATTCACGAAATCACGTCCGAAACTATTGCCGATCACAAGCCAATGCACCTTGTCTTTACTAACAAACGGCCGGTCGTATAGATACCCACGCTCCGTATATTCCGCATTCATACGGCGGTGACGTTTCTGAACCGAAACACCCAATTCAGAGATATCCCGCACCACGCCAGCATTCATATAGACATATCCAGCAAATCCGGTAAGAAACAGCCAAATAATAAAAGTAGCCATCCTGACTTGTTTTCTCTTACCAAAAGACCTTGATATCCCCTGCTCTATCAACCGATAAGAACCCCATGAGATAACACCCACTGCCGCTACATACAATAGGAATGTCCAAATGGTAAACGGACTACCTATTATATAACGATAGAACGCGAGCAATACCTGATGCCATACATAGACACTATAACTTGCCACACCTATTTTAGCCAGCACAGCGTTAGAAGTCAAAAGATTGCTCAAAGAATCAGCAGAAAGTATCAGTACGCAACAAAGCGCCACAACAAGCGGCAAACGCACAATAGCAGGTATCAAGTCATCCCCAACTATTAGCAAAGCCAGAAGTAAAACATAGCACAAGTATGAAAATGACGGATGGAAAAACCCCTTCTGAGAGGGATTGTATGCTAAGGCGATAATACCACCGACAGAAAATTCAAAGAATCTTGCCGGCAGATAATAGAAACGGAACGCCTCGTTTGAACAGCCGAAATAGCAAAATAGAGACAGCACGGCCAATGATGCAACCATAATTAGCCGAGTATTTTGAACTGCAATCTTATCCAGCTTGGCAACATAAAAGATCAAAGGATATACAATATAGAACTGCATTAATAGACCCACATACCAAGTGTGCATCAGAGGCTTGTAGTCATTGGCGATATTCCAATAGTCCTTTGTAGTAATGGCTGATAAGATATTGTTACCGAAAAAATCCGTAGCAACGACCGACTCTGCTAAATTTTCGTAATCATCGGGCAGCATTGTAAACCATCCTAACAACATCACAGCCACTCCTGCCACAAGCAAAACCGGCAGCAACCGCATCACCCGGCTAAAGAAAAAAGAGAGATAGCCCTTCTTGCCATCTGCCAGACTCTTTGTGGTAAGAAATCCCGCAATGACCAAAAAAATGTCCACACCTAGATATCCATATTCCAGAAAGCCCAGATGATACAATACTACTGCAATAACAGCAAGAGCCTTTAAAACATCCAAATATGCAAATCGGTGTGTAAGCATTCGTTGCAAAATATTAAATTACTCTCCTCTTGCAGCAGACTTAAGACCATTATACACGATTTTCGGCATAAAACGTAAAGAGTCCAGAGGAAATATGCGAGCGTGTCTCATCAAATCTCCACACCTTCGACCAAGGGAAAACAATTTGCAAACCAAGTATGAATACTTTGCATAATAGTTATTATCTCTGTTATGCCCAAAATTTCCCACTTCCATAACGAAAGCGCAGATTCTATTTCCTTTACACGCCCATTTCTTCTTTGGTGAATACAACGGCATGGCCTCCGAAGACATTCCAAGATAATCTACCGCAAATGCGGCAAAGGCTTTCCACTCACTCATTAACCCCATCTGTTTAATTCGTGTTTCCAAGAGTACATGGTTCAGTGAATTCTTATTTATCCAAAGGAGCCGACACCAGTCGCAAATCTGTCGAATACCCAATCCACCACAATAAAAGTGCTTAATATAATGGGTAAAAATAAAGATAACATCACTGTCTATATCTGGAAGAAAAACCTGAGTGTTTCCACTCATCCATGAACGCACTTTTTTATTAAAAAAAACATCGTTTTGAATATCATCAATAACCCTATCCATTCTGTAAGAAAGGCCACAACGTAGCGTTCCATGCAATTCAACCACCCATGAGTCAATGGTCATCCCTAAATGTTGCTTATATTCACCCTCAGTTTCTATTGAACTTGCCAATGGCTTCAAATAATCCTTCGCTTTTCCGTAGTTAGGAGCATTTAGTAAAAAGTCAACATCTCCACAAGCTCTCCATAACGGTCGTTCGTAACATTGGGCGATTCCCTGCCCCTTTACGAGCAATGTATAGATGCCTTCATCTCCCATTTTCCCAACAATAAAACCGATGAAATCGCTCATTGTTTTGTTATGTTGCTCAAGCTGTAAAGCATCCCCAACAAATTGTAATTTTATTCCCTTGGGAACCTTTATATCTAACACATGTTCAAGCCCTGCTGCAACCAATCCTATCACCGACTGCTCTTCAGCCAATCTGTATATCTCATTAAAGTCGATGTCTCCATATGGCAAAAGCTGAACATCTTTTTCCCACAGCCCTGCTCTCACTAAAGCAAAAAATGCTTGTTGATTATTATCTCTTCTCATAGTTATCTCTCAGAAACTATTACCCAAAAGGTTTTAAGAATAAGCCTTATATCACCCCAAAAAGAATGTTTGTTAACATATTCAAGATACAAATTCAATTTCTCTTGCATGATAACCTCTATGTAGTATTTTTCGGGATCTTCGGCTTTCTCCATCAATTCGTTTTCGTTACGGAACTTGATAGAAGCAGGATCTGTTATACCAGGACGTACATCAAGAACACGCATCTGGTCTGGTGTCCAATAATTCACATAATGTCGGACTTCCGGACGAGGTCCGACTAAAGACATATCCCCAATGAGCACATTAATCAACTGAGGCAATTCATCGAACTTGAATTTACGGATAATATACCCAGAACGAGTAATGCGAGGGTCATGCCCGCCAATAGTGACCAAGCTTCCTTTATCCGAGCCCACTCTCATAGAACGAAACTTAAAGATACGGAAATCCTTGTTTTTTTTCCCCACGCGTACCTGACGATAAAACACAGGACCCTTGCTATCCAGTTTAATCCAGATAGCAAGTATTAAAAAGAGCGGACTCAGTACAATGAGTCCAAGTCCGCTTGCAACAATGTCAAATATGCGTTTCACGAGTTCTTGATTATGTCCACAAAATTACTTATCACATACTCCACCTCCTCATCTGTAAGTCTAGTATGCAAAGGCAGTGTAATTTCATTCTCAAACAACTGATAAGCATTAGGATAGTTCTCTATGTCAAATCCAAGAGCCTTATACGCAGTCATCATAGGCAAAGGCTTGTAATGAACGTTTGTGGCAATCCCACGCTCTGCCATCTGCTCAATCACCTTGTTGGCATCCTCACGGGTCTTACCCAACAAACGAACCAAATACAAGTGATGCGAACTGCAATGGTCAGCATCCTTATGGTTCAGAACTGCCACATTCAAGTCCTTTAATGCCTCATTGTACTTTGCAACAATCTCCTGACGTCGTTTCAGCAAGCCTTCATACCGTTCCATCTGAACCAAACCAAGTGCAGCCATGATATCCGTCATGTTGCACTTGTACCAAGGACCTATGATGTCATACTCCCAAGCACCCAGTTTAGTCTTTGCCAACGCATCCTTGTTCTGACCGTGCAGCGAAAACAGCTGAGAGATACGGTACAACAACTCGTTCCAGGTCTCCCCCTCTTTCTTTGGTACGTTAGGCATATAGTCAAAACCCTGAGCCATTAACCCTGAACCATTAACCAACACTGGCTCATTCCCAAAAGGAAGATTCCAGGTTAAGGCTCCTCCCTCTGCCGTAGTGAAGTTCTTCACCGCATGGAAGCTGAAAGATGAGAAGTCTGCTATCTCACCCGCCATTTTGCCCTTGCGGTTGGCGCCAAAACTATGCGCACAATCCGCAGAGACTACTATCCTACCTATCTTTGCCTGCAAAGCATTGTTAGGCTTAAACAGCCCCTTCTTTGCCTCCACAATCTCAAACACACGGTCATAGTCAGCCACGATTCCACCCAGATCCACAGGTGAAATCACCTTTGTCTTCTCTGTGATAGCAGCAGCCAACTTATTGTAGTCCATCTCCACACTGTCCTTCTGGCTGTCCACCAGCACCAGCTTACAGCCCACGTGCTGTGTAACAGAAGCCGTTGCTGTGTAGGTATATGCCGGCACTATCACCTCATCATCAGGCTGAATATCCAGCAGATGCAGCACCATCTCCAATGCTGCCGTTGCCGAGTTCAGACACACTGTCTTGTCCGTGTGCACATATTCCGAAATCTGCTGTTCCAGTTTCTTTGTACGTGGTCCAGTAGTAATCCAACCCGAAAGAATAGCCTCACGCACCTCTTTAGCCTCCTTTTCAGTCATATCAGGTGGCGAAAATGGGACATTTCTAAGGTTCATATTCATAATGAATTTCTATGTTTAATATGTTATACTTATTTATTGCTTATTATAACCAATCTTCTGTCGCATTGTTTTCACGATAGATGTCAGGAGTATTAAGAATACGATCCATATCTTTTTTTAGTGATTCATACTGCGATTCGTTTATGTATCCATTATCGTGAAGAAGATTGAGCCAGAAGTCTGTCTCATCAGCCTCTTTATATGCTATTGACATCTTGGATAGGAAGTCCGCATCACTTTGTGCGTGTTTACTTTCGCGTACATTCGCTCCAACCGACGTTCCACTCCTATATATCTGTTTTGATATGACATACTCTTTATACTCAGAATCCTCTGTCAGATACTGGAACAAGCGGGTAATGCGACATCCAAAATCATACGATAGTTCATGAATACCTGCATCTTTTTTCTGGTCTTCCGTCATCAATGGAGCCAACTTACCCCTTTTGGGTTTGTACTCCACTTTAGAAGCAGATGTCTTTTTCTTGTATGTAGATTTCTTATATTCCATTGAATACCAATCATTCACCATGAACCGTCACCCAAAAAGTTAACCATGAACCTTTAACCGTTAACCGCTAACAGTTTAGAGTTGAGAGTCAGTTTAAAAGTTTAGAGTTTACAGTTTACCGCTAACCGCTAACCCTGAACCTTAAATAACCTATAACCCATAACCTATAACCTTTCAAGAAACCATGAACCTTTAACCCTATTTTATCATAGTCATCACAGTCTCGGGAGTAAAGCCTACTTTAATGATTGTGCACAAGCTCCTTCCCATGTCCTTCACCGAAGTGCCCAGCAGCCACACATCATCGTCGACTATCAAGTAGCGGTCATGTACTGCATGTGGCAGTTGTACATAGCTGATAGGCTCATACTGCTGATTATGCTTGTCAAAATCCAATTTCGTCTGCTCGTAATAGCGAGTATGTACTTTTGCTGAGACACCCTTGTTTCGTTTGTCTAGCATTGTCAACACACGCTCATCCACAAAATTATCAACCAAGATGATTCTCTTCTCAGCACTCCTTATCAAGTCACACACAAACGTATATGCATCCCACACACATCCCGTAGGAATCAACAGTTCTTCAGGCTTCTCATTAGCACGAACCACAAAGTCCAACTGCTGTTGTTGCTGATCTAACGCACCCTCTATCCGTGCTATTCTGTCGTTCTGAGCATCAATACGCAGATTTATCTGCTGTAGAGCCATAACTTGCTGATGAACGGCATATCCCCTAAGCAAATAATCCTTCAAAATGGCATTCGCCCATTGACGGAAACGAGTCCCAACAGGACTTTTAACCCTGTATCCTACAGATATTATAACGTCGAGATTATAGTACTTCGTGCGATAATTCTTTCCGTCCACGGCAGTAGTCAAGGATTCCTTGACAACTGAATTCTGCGTCAACTCTCCCTCACGGAAAATATTGTTGATATGCAGACTTACATTCTGTTTGGTAGTCTTAAACAATTCCGTCATCTGCTGCTGAGTCAGCCACACGGTATCATCCTGTAGCCTTACCTCCAGACGCACATTGTCATCCGGTTGGTATAGCACTATTTCACCCTTCTCTTCTATAGGTATAAATTGATCTATTTTCATCTTCTAATCACTAATCCATCCCCCTCCTTCCAAGGAGGGCCGGGGAGGATCTTCCCCCTAAACCCTAAATCACTTCCCCAGCATACTTCATCTTCTTCCCCAACACCGTACAGAGAATCATCTGTATATCCTTGATGAAAGAATAATGCCTGTAATAATAACAGTTCAAGCGGACTTTATCGGGATAAATCACGTTATCGTTATACCACACCGCCACTTCCTGATCCGACATCGTGTCAATCTGCTCCTGCGGAAGACATCTGCCCTCAAACTTCAGCCCTCAAACTTCAGCCCTCATCCTTCAGCCTTCATACATCAGCCCTCATACCTCAGCCATCATACTTCAGCCATCATACTTCAGCCTTCGTTCATCCTCAGCCTTGGTGATACTTTTGCCTGTTCGGAAACTTCGTCCAAAAGATTTTCATCTATGATTTTCATTCTTCAAGTATGAACTCACATATTTTATCAGCATTCTTATCATATTGTGGATCATGAGCCATGAACCATAATTTCTCTGGCGGAGAGAAAGGAATATTCCTAAGCTTCATGTTCATATTTGATAAATATAATCTAATGATTTGACTTCGCCTCGAAACTTTTATGGAATGCTATGTTATATATTCCTTTTAAATATCCAACACCATAACTGATATGCATATTCATGAATATGTTCGGCATAATCCATATACAACCCGCGCACCCAGTCTTTTTAGCACTTTTAATTCCCTCAATGACACCTATCAACAGATGCAATACTATTACGCCAAGATAGAATGGGAAAAGTATCGGAAATATAAGTGAAAGTATCAATCCAAATACAAGACCTAAAACAAACAGCAAGGGAAAAAACTGTCTAATAGTAGCCGGTGCCCCAAGTTTCTTATTAGCTAAAGGCTTGTAAAGACCATACTGATAAAACATCCGCCTTACCTTAGAAATTTTATCACGCGCAAAATACTTTATCTTCACATCAGGCAACAGATAAATCTTACCACCATTCTTTATAATACGTCCATTCAACTCATCATCTTGATTGCGAATCATATCAGTATCATATTGCCCGATTCTCTTAAAAAGCGATTTGCGGAAACAACCAAAAGGAACAGTATCAACACTCATAATCTCCTTTGCACCTACCCGAAAATAGCTGTTCCCCATACCAAATTTATTGCTCAGACACTCAGCAACAGATATCGCCGTTGCCGTATTATTACAAGGCAAAGTAATACAAACTCCGCCAACATTCTCTGCCCCCTCAAGTTCATTCAATCTCTGGGCAAGAACTGAAAAATAATTTGAAGGATATTCTGCATGAGCATCAAGTCTAATAATGATATCACCCTTCGCATACTCAATGCCATAATTCATAGCATAAGGTACTGTCTGCTGAGGATTATCCACCAAGTGTATGCATGGATTCTTTTCTTCAAACTCTAAGATTATCTCCCTCGTCTTATCTTTGCTCCTACCATCCACAAGCAAGATTTCCATATCTTCTTTTGGATAATCCTGTTTAAGAATAGACTTTATGAAAGAGCCGATGTATTTTTCCTCGTTGTAAATGGGACAGATTACAGAAATCATTTTTTTCTTCTTGGAAGGTTTTCCACTTCAAACAAAGAGCCTGTATAATTCAGGAACTCCTGAGTATAAAAACTATTTATTCCACCCTGCGAGGTAAAGGTCAACTCGCCAAAGTACACTTTACCATGTATATTATACAAATCAACTCGCAACTCAGGGAACCCCTCGGAAAGTGTTGCTGCCACATCTAACATCTTGTCTAAATTCTCAGGTTTAGATATAGGAGTTCCTTGCAAATAGTCAGAAGTAAATATTGAAAACTCCGGATGTGGATTCCAATCTGTATCGTAAGTCAACACATGAGCACTGTTGCCATCTTCGTTGCGGTCATTACATACCCATATAAAGGAAGGTTTTCCATTAAAACACCATATTTTATAGTCTGTTAACGAGTGATGTCCTTCGTCTATAGGAAGCAATTCTTCAGCTATAACACAAGGCACAATACTATCATATTGAGGTTCGGCAACAAGAGCTCCAATATTCTTTCTAGATAGCCAATTATCAACCAAGTCTGACAACTCTTTCTTATTCGTCTTAGCTTTACTTTTAACAACATGATTCGTTCCTTTTCCCTCTCCATTATTAGCTTTCAGAATAAAGGTGTTTGGAAGGGAATCATAATCGCGAAGGAATTCTTCTGCAGTATACCACACACCATACAATTTTACTAATGTATCATCCAAGTTTTTCTCGTGGATGTAATCACGTACATTATACTTATCTACTAAACATGACCATTTGGACGTATCCGTATAAAGTTTTGTATACAGAATCTTTTCGTTCAAATCTTTAGGGTGCTTAAGATTGGCAAAACGTTTGTAAACCGCGAAATAACGTAATTGAACCATAAGCGTTGGATGATTCTTTCCGACATACTCAAAAAACTTGATAATCGGAGACCAAAACCATCGCCCATTTTTACTTAATGTGGGATGAAACATATTATAGTCTTCTTATTATAAAATCCTTAATCAAACTAAATGCAGATGAAGGATGCTTAATCATCTTTCTTAAAATATCTTTATGATTCGCTTTTCTATATTGTTTATAGTAACGATTGATTGCATCATGATACTCCTCAGAGTTCTCTTCTATCGACAGCAATTGATTCAACTTCTCAAAGCGATAGTCCTCTGGAACATCTTTTTCTGTAACCACCTGTGGAGAAAAGTCCTCACCTATTTTCACATACTCGATTCCGACCTTCACATCACCTCCTGAGAAATCCACATTCACCATTGCCCCATAGTGTGTCGGTTCCCATGCCATATCAAAAACGAAATTCCCAATCGAGTAGAAAATGTATTTCTCATTATACACCTCATAGCCTTGAAGGATATGGGGATGCATTCCTATCACCAAATCAAAACCTACATCAACCAACCAGTGAGCAAACTTTTTCTGTGAGGAGGATGGGTAATTGATGTATTCATTACCCCAATGCACATAGACAATCTTGAAGGCCTCCTCTGGCAATCCCTTGAATTCTTCCCCTATGTCAGAATATTCTGGATTATGCCAATATGCAGGTTCTTCTTTCCAAGTATCAATACGCAGTGAAAAGCCAGTAAAACTAATCGTCCTTCCCTGATATTCAATAGCAATGCTTCGTCTTTCCTTCAGTCCAAAACATTCTGCCCCTTGCATTGCCAGAGTCTCAACAGTCTGGGTATAAGCCTCCTTGCCATGCTGCATAGCGTGGTTATTCGCGAAGCCATACACGTCCATGTGGCGCAAATGCTTCAAATATTGAGGTGGGACGCGGAAGTGTTCCGTTGCAGCCCCTTGTTTGTTGGTCACGTCAGCCGCCACGCCTTCAAAATTACCAATCCAGCAATCTGAAGCCGTCCTCTCAATATGAGAGAAGGGATCAAACCCGACGGCCAACTTACTGCCCACCCCAAATCCAACGTCAAAATAACCGTCCGTCAGGCAAATATCTCCAACTATCTTAAGCATCGTCTCTTTTTTTTATAAACTTTGCTGGTGTTCCAGCATATAATGCATGAGGCGTCTCAAATGACTTATTTAGGAAACTATTAGCTGATAAAACTGAATCCTCTGGCAATCCAGCTCCTTTTGACAATGTTGCATTGCCTGCCACCCATGAGCCTCGACCTATAAATATAGTACCGGTATCAGCCTTACCATAACGATATGAACCATTCATGGAAGTATGATTTCCACTTATTATAATTACATGAGGAGCTATCATTACCTCGTCCTCAATGATGGTTTCTCCGCTTCCCATAATAACAACAGTATTCCCCACAAAACAGTGGTTTCCGACAGAAATACCCTGCAAGTCCTTTATATAGGCATCATGTGTCACCTGGAAGTCGCATCCACATTTTTTCATACCTAATCCATAGAGCCAACCTCTGAACCGCATAACAACAGGGATATCTGGAAGGAAATATAATATGATTCTAACAAGCCAACAATATATTAATAATAACCTACGCGTCATATGAAAACACTTTTGATAGGAATTTTTCTATTGTGAATCGTTCTGCTACCATTTTATAGGCAGAACGCCGTTGTTTGTCGAAAGGCTCAGCACTACACATATAATCTTGAACGATACTCAGAGCTTTTTCAGTATCATTAAAGTCGAAAAAACGAATCGTCTCGCCATCCTCAAATGTAGTGGGCAGTGAACCAACAGGAGTTGACATCACAGGAATTCCTTGTGACATAGCTTCAATAACGACACGCGGAGATCCCTCAGACAAAGAAGGAAAGAAAAACAAATCTGAGCCCCTAAGAATTCTGTTCAATTCCATCTGGTTATCAATATGCCCATGTAAAAATATTCGTTCTTTTAATCCTTCTCTTTCAACAAAACACTTAACATCTTCATACATCTCTCCATTACCAATCAAATGGAATTGGTAGTTTATATTATCATCTCGAAGCCGTCTGCAGAAGTCCATTAAACATTGCATTCCCTTAGCAAAGCGAATGTATCCCACATATGTGATTATAACCTTCCCTTGTTCAATAGGAAGTGGAAGAAAGTCATCATGAAGATCTTTCTCTGATACTGTTGATGAGATAACAGGCAAAGCCTGTAAACCTTTTTCTTGCAGTATCTTTGCTATATGTGGTCCATTTGTAAACACCCTGCTCCTTTTTGCCGCTTTCAATGTCAAAGCATATTCAGGCAAATAACCCGCAATCATAACTTTCTTCCTCAACCAACTCCACTTCTCATTATGTTTCGTGGCATCTATACTATCTCCCACGAAATGCATTATAGTTTTCTTCTTAAATAGCAATTGTGGCATCCAACAGAACGGGTCGGGCACACGGCAATACACCACGTCGACCATTGGCATTACTTCTTTCAGCACATTTTTATAGACACGATAATTCTTTATTGCCCCTGCATAGCTGCCACTGAAAGGTAACGGAATCACCTTAACATTCGGAAAGCAAAGAACTTTACCCTTTTGAGGAGAATCATCCTTATACAATGGACTGATGAGATATACCTTTTCATAAATCTGAACTACATACTTCAAATACAAGAAGTGCGTTGTTGGAATATAAATGTCAATACCCGATTGGACAAGATTCCAAGATGCCAAAATTGCTATTTTTTCCATTTCCTGATGTTCTGAGAAGATAATCGTAAGCTAAGACAATAGCGAATAAATACCAAACTAAAGAATATGTCAATACTCCACCCGTTTTATCAACTAAAAGCAGAACAAAAACAACTAGGACAATTGGTAGTATGCGCCGTCGTGCAATTCTATATGATTTAACAGCAAGATAACCTAAAAAATAAAAGAAAGGAATAGCTCCCAATAAACCACTCGTTGCTAAAATGTAATAGTAGAGATTATGTACAGTTCGATCCTCATTAAATCTCAAATACATTTCTCTCATAAAACCAGAATCTCCATACCCAAAAACTGGATTACTAATAAAAATCTCCCATGCATAGTGTTTTAGTTCACCACGACCTGCATCATTACCCTCCGCTATATCAAGAAAACGTTCAATAACCGACAATTCTGATGCGTACTTTAAAAACAATGCGTAAAAGGCCAAAAGAAGAATGCTCATTATAGAAATGCCAATGTACCTTGCATTTTTAGAGTATTCACCAAAAAGAATAATCAAGAATACACATATAACAAGAATAATAATACTGCCGCGTGACCCACTTGAAGCTATCATTAACAACATTGGAACAAGAAGAAACGAAAGAAGAAAACGAGTTTTTTTCCAACCCAGTGGATTAACAAACACATAGTATACCAAGACTATCGCGCCTAAGGCTATTCTTGAACTAGTAGAATTGGGATTCTCGCCAAAAAACATTACGCGTCCAGAACTGATATCCACATAATTATCTAGGGCACCAAATACATAAAGCGAACTGATAATGGCACATGATATAGCAAAAGTCATTAAACTAAATGAAATCAATTGAGGATACCTCACCAAATGTTTAAACAAATAGACAGAAAGCAAAATATCAATTATTAGCTTTGCTATTAATAGAATCGGTAAGTGTTCAAGATTGTCTTGGCCCCAAATAGTTGAAAATGTAAAGACGAAGGTAAAACACCAAAGAGGGGCCGCCCACTTAATAGAAACCTTTGTTTTTTTGGCGAAACTCCAACAAATAAGATAACCGACCAATAGGACCGTGACAATTTGCGCAAATGAATTAGTAGGTTCTTCCCCTTCGCTAACTCCTGGGGCGAATGGATTCCATGTACCCATAGCAAGCACTAATGAGAATAAACCTAATATAATTCTATCAATCCAATCTCGTATTTTATTCATCTATAACGACTACAAATACATTTTATTACACTTAATCCGTCTAGTCAACATCATGAAAGTATCTTTTCGTAGATACATCAATTCCGGTTTTTACGATTCTTGCCGGATTCCCTGCTACAATACAGTTTGTAGGAACATCCTTGGTTACAACAGCATTCGCAGCCACTACCGAGCCATCACCAATTCTAACACCCTTACATATTCGCGCATTTTCTCCAATCCAACAATTTGTTCCAATAATGATTGGGGCATTATCAGAATAAATCCACCCCCTTTTAACGTCACCGGCTGATGTTCTTTGCATAATAAGCCTATCAAAAGGATTAACAGGATGGGAGTTATTATCGGATATAACAACACCTGTTGAAATAGAAGTCAAATCACCTATTTCAACATTATTTACTGCTCGTATAAATGAATCCGGTCCAACTTGCGAATATTTTCCAACTTTTATACGTCCCTCTGAACAAACCGATAAAGTACCATGAATCCTTGCTTTATAATCTAGTACAATATTTTTTTTTGAAGCCCCTTGGCTGTATGATATTCTTGTTGAACGATAAAAGGAAACCTGCTTATCTAGCAAAGTAACTCTTGTGCTCCAATATTTGTAGCACAAATAATTAATAAAATCAGAAATCAATTTCTTCATCTTCTTATTCGACTAACAAGGCCACGAATCATAGATTTCTCCTTTTGATTCAAAATATAGAAAAAAAACAACGGGACATAAATTAATTCTATGAAACAACTCATCCCAGCTAAGATTAAAACACTATTAAACGTATATCTGCTCGAGAAGTATGAGAATAATAACGAAAAGAAAACTAATGCTAAGACAAAAAGTAACATGGGTTTAAACACAATATCGCGATATAACATCATACTAGAAAAACCACAATGTTTTTCTCCGTAATAAATAGTGGCTACTAGTGTCCCTATTTGTGATACCAACATAGTCACCATTATTGCATATGGGGGTAAGCCTAATCTAAATAATAAGCAACCTATTGGCAAAATGGAGACCAATAAGATTGTGATTGATATTTGGTAACCTTTTATCTTACCTGATGCATAAATTGCCCTATTTAGACCTGGGTACAACTGAAGAATCAAAAAGGATAATACAATTAGATAACAAAAATCAAACGTACTGTCTGGATAATTGCCTAACCAAATAGATAGAACTTCGTTCAAGAAAACTAAAATTGGAATTGCAAGCATACTAGAAAGGAGGAATGACAATTTAGAAGAGAAAACGGCAGTTTCTCTCATCTTGTCATCACGGCCTTCTCCTTTTGAACTAATTATAATTGGTGAGAAAACCGTCGTGAGTGTTGAGGCAAATGAAAGAACTAAAGAATTTACCTGATTTGCAATACCATATGCGGTATTAATAATCGTTCCAAAAAATATATTTAAAATAACCGCAACGCCCTGATTCCTGACGACAACTGCAGATGAGCCGAGTGTATTCCAACCAACAAATCCAAGCATTTCACGCATACACTTGAAATCACAAAGACGACTGAAATTCTCTTTTACTTCTATGTATTTACTTTTTGACCATAGAAACTCTATTAGAGCCTTGACAAATACTGAAGCTAGCATAAACAAAGAATATACCAACAACAGGTTTTCGTTGATAAACAAAAGTATCCAAGCTGCAACAAGTTTCAAAATGTAGGAGACTATATCAGCAACGGCCATCATAACCATATCCTCATGAGAATTCATTATAGCAGAATACGGTATGGTCATTATTGTTATAGCCGAAGAAAATATCATGATATTATATACAACGAGCCCAATATCAACCTGAGTATCAGAAATATTCAAAAAACCATCAAATAAAAGAGGGCGTATTACTAACAACAATAAAACTATTGTCATCCCCAGAATAACATGTATAGATAAACTCGCGTTATAATACCTATTTAACTTATCTTCATTCCTTTCACCTATAGCAATCGAAAAATAACGTTGAGAGGAAACCATCAATGCTCCATTTACAAACGAAAGGAGCATAACGGTTCCCGCGAGTAGATTGTATAGTCCAAAATCATCAGCACCAAGCACCTTAAGAGCAATTCGAGTCGCAATAAGGGTAACTATTGCATTTATAACGACTCTCGCAGATGAAGCTATGGTATTGACAACAACCTTTATTGAATGATGCATCGACACTAAAGTCTTCCGTCTACAATACTTCTATCAAGAGAACACTTTACATCAAATATAACATGCTTTTCCTTCAATAGAGCAATAACATCCAAGCCATCAAACTTCTTATGAGCAACAGCGGCAATCGCAGCATCAAACTTCTGTGTAGGCAGCTCGTTCACGACCTTGATGCCGTACTCATGCTCCACAATAGCAGGATTAGCCCAAGGATCATAAGCAGTAATGTTAAGATTGTATTCCTTCAGTGCCTTGTAGATGTCAATAACCTTAGTATTACGAACATCTGGACAGTTCTCCTTAAAGGTAAAGCCAAGGATAATGATGTTAGAATCCAATACTTGAATTCCCTTCTTCAGCATCAGTTTGATAGTCTCTGTAGCCACATACTCACCCATGCCATCATTCATACGACGACCTGCAAGAATAATTTCTGGATTGTAGCCATGACGCATGGCACACTGTGCCAAATAGTATGGATCAACACCAATACAGTGACCACCAACCAGACCAGGACGGAAGGGCAAGAAATTCCACTTGGTACCAGCTGCCTCCAGTACATCGAGGGTATCAATACCCATCTTGTTGAAAATCTTGGAGAGTTCGTTAACGAAAGCGATGTTGATATCACGCTGTGAGTTCTCAATAACCTTAGCAGCTTCAGCCACCTTGATTGTCGGAGCGAGGTGTGTTCCTGCCGTGATAACGCTGCTGTAAACCTCGTTAATATACTTACCAATCTCAGGTGTTGAGCCAGAGGTTACCTTCTTGATGTGTTCAACGGTGTGCTGTTTATCTCCCGGGTTGATACGCTCGGGGCTGTAGCCACCATAGAAATCTACGTTCATCTTCATGCCAGAGATTTTCTCGACGACTGGGATACACTCGTCTTCAGTTACACCAGGATAAACGGTGGATTCATATACCACAACATCGCCCTTGCTGATAACCTTTCCAACGGTAGTACTTGCACCAACGAGTGGAGTTAGGTCAGGATTGTTATCATCATCCACAGGAGTGGGAACAGCTACCACATAGAAATTGCAATCGCGAATTTTCTCAATGTCGCTGGTGCAGATGAAACCATGGTTCTTTATAGCATCCTGAAGAATATCATCAGCCACTTCCAGCGTAGCATCGTGACCAGCCATCAGCGCATCACAACGCTTCTGGTTCATGTCAAAACCCACAGTCGGGTACTTTGTTGAAAACAACCTTGCCAAAGGTAGACCCACGTAGCCCAAGCCAATGACACAAATCTTTGTTTCTTTCATTGTTATATATGTTTATTATTATTTTCTTGAAACTTGGAACCTGAAACATGAAACCATTAAAGGTTCGCTTTATACCATTCAATCGCTTCATTTAAACCACGAGCAAAGTCATACTGTGGGTCGTAACCTAGTAGACGTTTTGCTTTGCTAATGTCAGCATTGCTGTGTTTGATGTCGCCCTTGCGGTCGGGGCCAAAGATTGGTTCAATATTCTTACCAAGTGCTTTGGTGAGGTCGTAATAGATATCAATCAAGTACTCACGCCCGCCGTATGCTACATTAAAAGCTTCTCCGCTTGCCTCATCTGGAGCCAAACAGGCCTTGAGGTTAGCTTCTATTACATTCTCAATATAAGTAAAATCGCGACTCTGCTTGCCATCACCATTAATAGTAGGACGTTCGTCATTTAACAACTGTTTGATGAACTTGGGAAGAACAGCTGCGTATGCGCCATTCGGATCCTGACGGCGGCCAAACACATTAAAATAACGTAGACCTATTGTCTTCAATCCATAGTGCTTTGTGTACTGTTTAGCCCATTCCTCATCTGCACGTTTAGTGAGAGCATAAGGACTGAGGAGGTTACCCTCAACACCTTCCTTTTTAGGCAGATGAGCTTCATCACCATATACAGAACTGGAAGAAGCATAAACAAAGGTCTTAACACCTTTCTGACGAGCTGCCTCCATCATGTTCAAGGTTCCCTGAATATTATTTGCACAATAAAACAAAGGCATTTCAATACTGCGAGGCACGCTACCCCATGCAGCTTCGTTCATCACATAATCTACTCCCTCACAAGCCCTCATACAAATATCGAAGTCTTTGATGTCACCTTTGATGAACTCGTAATTAGGATTATCTTTGAATAAATCTACATTGGCCTGTTTGCCTGTGCTCAAATCATCAAGGCAACGTACCTTATAACCCATTTTTAAAATAGCTTCGCAAAGGTTGGAACCAATGAAGCCAGCTCCACCCGTTACTAAGAACAATGTGTCCTTTGGAAATATTAACTCAGTGTATTTCATTCTTTTATAAATGTAAGCGGTTACCTTAGAACCGATTAACGTCTTTTTAGTGGACAATTGACAGTTGAGAACCTTCGGTACGATAACGTTAACGATAACGCCAACCATTTTTAGCTTAGTACCTTAGTGGTTCAATAGCTTAGTGGTATTCTCAAAATGACAATTGAAATTGTTATTGAATAACATGATCCTATCTAAAACTATAAAGTTACGGCGTAAAAGGGCCGGTATGAAATGAGTTAACTCATTACATGTATCGAGTTAACTCATTTCATGTTTTGAGTTAAGTCACGCGTTTTTACCTCAATTCATACCGACTCCTTAAACCCATTAAACCGTTAAGGTTAATAGCCTTCCTATTTCTTAGCATTTAGGCTGAGAAGAGTTTGGATGAGAGCAGTTTGTTGAGTGGTGTCTGATGTGTCAGGCTCTTCTTCATCATTTGAGGTGAAAAGAGATAGAAGATCACCTTCTTTGTAGAGAATCCAGACAGATGTTCCGATAAATGCCAAGAAGAGGAACATCAGGCACATCTTTGTCCTTGCGGGAGCAGTTTTAGCTACTGGTACCGTAGCGCTCTGAAGTGTGGTGAAAGCGGGCGTTTCCTCCTGTACCTTTGCCTCTGCATTCAGCAACTGTTGAGCTACCTGTGTGTAAGCATTGTACTGGAGCTGCATCTCGTTCTCCAAGTCAACCTGCTTCTGACGAACGGTCTGAAGGATGATGTTCTGGTTGGCATCTACAAACTCCGCATACTTCTGACGGGCTTCCTCATAACGGGCCTTCGTCTCTAAATAAATCTTCCTGTAATACTCCATATCCACACGCACCTTACTCGTTCGGTAATCTGTTATGAATTTCTGCAGGCGTGTCTTTACCGTATCAGCCATGGTGGCAGCAATCACAGGATTTTGGTCAGTTACTTGGATGGTGATGACCATGGTCTTCTTGTCCACATCACAGACCACCTTCTTGTTTATGGCCTTAACCATCTTGGCCTGTTTTCTGGTCAAACGAAAAGGATCAACCTTCTGAAAGCCAACGCCTGAGGGCTGACGGTTGAAAAACCAGCCAATCAGCTTTCCGGGGGCACCAAAGATGGCTGAGAACCACGGTTTTTTCTGCTCATTAACCAGATAATCATAATAAGGCATGGTACGGTCCTTGATGCCCTTCTCTTTGTTACCCTCGATAGTCACCGGTACAGGGAACAGGCTAACCTTAAAGTCTGTGGAGTTGACCAAGTCGGGATACAAAGTAGGGAACAAAGCCTCTGTTCCCATTCCACCACTGCTTCTTCCCATATTAAAGCCAAAGTTGCTGGCCAGCGACAATAAACTGGAACTTGTTCTGGAACTGGAAAGCTCTGGAGAGAGTTTTACGGTGCAACAATAATAATTAGGCAAAGACAGCGTATAGATAACAGCTAAAATGAAGGTAACGGGTAGCACCTTATAATAAAGTCTCCTGTGCTTGAGAAGATCCTTGTATATCTTCATGAAACCAACAGGTGATGCCTCCTTCTGGAGCTGTTCGTTATTTCTGTTCTCGACCTGCTGATCGTTATAATGATTCTCTGCAGACATATTACTTCCTATTTCAAGTTGTTAAACTACTTCCTTGTCAATACACTAATAGCAGTAATCATGGAGGCAAGACTGCTGATTCCTGTGAGTGCACTGGTAAACATAGCAATATTCCAACCAGACTTTTTCTTCTTGCTCACCACTACAATTTCACAACCAGGTTCAGGCATCGCACCCTTCTTTACAAGACCAGCCTTACCGTTCTGATATACAATGAACGTCTTGGACTTCTTGGCCCGATGACCAAAGCCGCCACACTCCTCCACATAATACTTATACTTCTTACCTGCCTCATAGTAAAGGGTATTGGGGAACATAACATCACCCGAAACCCGGACTACTGGATCATACTCCGGCACAAAGATCTGGTCGCTATCACGCATAAGGATGTCTGCCTCTCCACCAGGATTCTTCATGGCCTTATCCAAATCTATATAAACGGGATAGTTATTGTCCAAATCTAACTTTGCATAAGAGACCGAATCGCCATTCTCCGTGAGAATATCGCGTATAGCTGACATGGTGGCAGACATACGCCTGCGCTCATCATCCGTCATGCGACGCAGCAGTGTTGCCCCTTTCAAGTAGGCATGAGGAGTGGCACCACCCACCATGGAGAGAACATCACTCAAACGCGTATTTCGTTGCTCCATTGCCACAGTGCCTTCCCAATTCACTTCACCCATGACGGTAATCATACGAGTCTGAGAAAATACCGGGCTGGCATAGACGGTGATATGATCGTATGGTTCCAGCAAAAAATTGCGTTCGTTGTCAATCACCAGACCATTCTTCAGGTCAAAGTGGTACTTCTTGGTATATTGGTCGCTCTTCTTTGTAGCCAACGGGTCACGCAACACACGGCTGACTTCTACTCTCATGAGCGAGGCTTGATCAGTAAGACCTCCTGCCATAACGATGAGGTCCTCAATAGTGGTATTATCCGCATACTGATAAGTGCCGGGGCTCATCACCTCACCTGAGATGGTAACTGTACGCAGCTGACGAAGGTCCTCCTGGGTCATGATGAACAACACATCCTCGTTTTTCAAAGGAATATCAGCTACCGTACCTTCCATGATGCCTTTCACATCTACCGGTACAACTTCCAAAGAACGGTCTTCCTTCAGACGGTGCAGTACAGCATGTTCGGTATATGCATCCTCAGTCAGGCCCTCAGCTGCTTCGATTAAGCTTCTGACACTGAAGATGTTTGCATCCAAATGGAATTGACCGGGACGGAATACGGCACCCTTGACCTCTACCATATTCTCGAAACGGTTAATCATACCATCTACAGTAACAGCATCTCCATCTTCGAGATTGAAGTTGGCCATATCAAACTCCTCGACATTATACACTTGATAACGCTCGCCACTCTGACGCACCAAACGAACACTCTTTTTATTTGCATCGCCCGTGAACCCACCGGCATATTTTAACAAGGTGGCAACACTCTCTGTCTTTCGCATCTCATAGAACATGGGACGCTTAACATTACCGGTGATGCCCACCAGGCACTCGTAGGTAGGCACCTGAATGACATCATTGTCCTGCAAGCTGATATTGCCTGCCAAACGACCATTGAGGATATACTCATAAAGGTCAACCACGGTGACCAAACGGCCATTGCGGAAGACCTGAATATTACGCAGCGTACCCAAATCGCTGGGACCACCAGCCCTATAAAGGGCATAGAAGATATTGGCAAAAGAAGACAGATGGTAAGTTCCGGGCGCTTTCACCTCGCCCATGACATTCACCTGAATGGTACGGGTGTTACCAACCGTTACCTTAAGACTACTAGTCTGATAGCGCGAACCAATAGTACTACGCAACTTGGACTGTGCACCAGCTACAGTAAGACCACTGAGGTGAATAGGACCATATCCTTCAACGGTGATGGTTCCCTCAGGTGAAATAGTATGAATCAGCGTCTGCTGGGAAGCACCATAGATATCTACCACCACCTGATCACCAGGACCCAAAACGTATGTGTCAGGGACTGGCGTATTGGCATTGGGCTGGAAACTGGGGTTGGCCTGGCTGAAGATGCTACGTCCGAAGACCTGTTTACCATTGGCATCGGGCGCAGTGCCCTGTGTGGCTTTCACGTCTTGTTCCACAACCTCAACATTATCTGCAGCATTGCCCTCAAGAACACCAGTAGAACCAACACGGCCTGTGGTGAGTTCCTGGGGTTTGGTGCCATCGTTATTAGCCTGCATTCGAGAAGCTGCCATGCCCATAGCCTCATCTGCAGCTCCCGACATTCCATTGCTGGAAATCTGTTTGCTGTACTGGTTGCGCAGACGGCGAATCTGATCAATATTCACGCCCTTCTGCATCAACTTGGTGACAATCTGTGTCTGGCTTGTACCAGCTTTGGCCTCACTGGCAATAAACTGCAGGACCTGCTGATCGGACATACCCTGAGCCATGACGAGACTGGAGAGCATCGTCAGACATAGAAACGCTAAAAGAATTCTTTTCATTTGGTTCGTTATTATGCTATTTGTTTATTGTTCTCTTAGAAAGTGAGGCCAAACCCTCCCCTTTTTAATTAAAGGGGACGGTGGTCTCTGTTTCCCATGCGGTCTCTACCTTGAACGTGGCGGTGGTAGAGGCACTATAGATGGGACCCGTAAGCTTTGTTGAACGATTACGCTTAAAAGGCACATTATTAACCACCTTATGGGAGATGGAGGTGCCCTGGTTGTCCAACACATCGATGGTGATATCCATACTCTCTTCATCAGAAGCCAAGAAGAGATAGCTGGCTGATGTGGAACTGCTTCCTACCGCTGCTGAAATGGATACCGTATTGGTGAGTCCTTCATCGGAAAGTGCCAACCCTGTGGTGGGGTTAAAACTCTTACCGCCCTTTGCGAAGGTGACCTGTATATTCGCAGCATCCTCCGTACGATTGTCGGTTGACAGGACTACCAGTTTGGATACAATACGATTAAGGGTAGCACTGAGATTCACCGCATTGGTGCTGGTGATATTCACTGCCTGAGTGGCAGAGAATGTCTCACGGGCATGAGCTCCGGTATATGCAGCCTCTGTGGGACTGGTGAGCGTGAACACATCACCCTCACCCTGACCGTAGCCCAAAACTACCATAGTATAGGAACCTTTGTACAGATTGAGCTTGAACTGCCCAAAGGTGGTATATGTTGTATTATCAGATTTTTGCTGGGTGACCTTGTAGACCTCCTCGCCACCAGAGGTGTAGAATGCCAAGGTAATGGCTTTCACTCCTGAGTAGTTTGCGACATCATCTGCGGCTCGGGTATCTGATTCATCGAGCGTTACTGAGAAGTCATTTACTTGGACGGTCACAGGAACCAGTGTTTCTGTTTCTAACTCTTCATTTTCGTTGCTGCATGAGGCAGCGAGCAGCGCAACGGCTGCTGTAAAAATCAATCTTTTCATCTTTTTAACTTAAACTTTTGTTTATTGATAATGGTTTAATAGCTTAATAGCTTAGTGGCTTAATAGGTTATTGGATATCGTAGCCAAAGGCCAAGGGCTCAACGATAACGTTAACGATAACGATAACAATTCTTGAACTTCTTGAACTCTTAAACTCCTTGAACCCTTAAACTCATAAACAGTTAGGGTTAGGGTTAAGGTTAACGTTTTAGAAGCCAAGGGCTAACAGCCAAAGCCAGAAGGAGATGTGGGATTCATCTGCCCAATCAGCATTGATAGTGATGGTGACACCAGTGGAGCCTGCACCTCCGGTGAAAAATGCTCCGGTCAGCCATGTTATCTGGTTTTGTATCATGGGGATATCGAACGGGCGCTCGCATATCACATTATCACCGCTATCCAATGCTGTTACCGTCAAGTGGATAGTTCCTTCTGTATCGTGCAAAAAAGTGTATAAGTCATATCGCTTTTGATCCGGATCAACATCGAAAGATACCTCTTGTTTACTGGCAACACTACCAAAGCCCGTTGATGCGTCAAATGCGCCACTACCACCTGTATAATAGAACCGCATCCTTGCTACATCATCGGGATAATCGTCTGTAATAACAAACCTACACAATGACACAATACGCTTAAGCTCTACTTTCAGGTCATTCGGCTCGTCTGTAACCGTAATCTTCTTACTATAGAGAAAGGTATCTGTAAATCCTAATTTGTTTGAGAATGCTATCTTCTTCAAATCAGTCATTGTAGGATTGCCACTACTACTATGGCCCACAACTACCAGCTGATAGTCGCCCTCAGGCAATTGAAATGTGGCTGTACCGAAATTAGTCTCGGAAGAAAGTTGGTTGACTTGCTTTACGCGCGCCCCTCCTTCATCATAAACGGCAAAATTCAATCGAGAGCAGACGATACCTGATTCTGCACGCGTAAGAGCAGAAAAGGGAGTCTGCTCTATCTGGTAAATACTAACCTTCAGGTTGCCCTGAGGGTCTTCTGTTTCCTCGTCATCTGTGATAACGGGAGATTCACAACTTGTGAACAATGTGGCCAAAAGACCACAAATAATCATTGTTTTCTTTTTCATACTCATATTTCGCTTTAATTGTTAATAAAAAAAATTACAACAAAATATGGTATCAGTAAGGTCAATTAGCAACGTATTTGCTTGGCTATAGACAGGAAACGACGGATAACCAACGGACAATCAGGATGACTCTGGCACCAAGCCTTGGCTTGTTGGCGAAGCTGCACCTCGTGCTTTACGATGAATAAGGCTATAATGAGATAGACGTCTATCTCATTAAGTTTAGAGCTTAGAGTGTAGAGTTTAGAGTCAGTTGAAAGTTGAAAATTGAAAGTTGAAAGTTTTTTTCCTTCTTCTTGAACTCTTGAAGAATCTTTTTCAACCTCAGCCTTCAGCCCTCCTACTTCAGACTTCTCGTTCTCTGACCCCTGAACCATGAACCCTGAACCCTGAACCAAAAGTTCTTCCACTTCTTTGGTGCGACGTGTCACTTCTTCTTTGTCGTTCATCAGATAGACACAGATGAGCATGAGGGCGGCAAACTTGGCCTGATCAACGGGATTGTCCTCAAAGACAATATCGGAATACTGGTAAAGGAAGCGAAGCTGCTTCTGGTCCTCCTGATTCAACTGGCGGGAGCCTTTCTTGCCATGCAAATGACAAAGCAGCTCAATGAGCTCATCCTCGAACCGGCCAATTACTGGGTCCTGCAACAACTGCTGTGCCTTCTCGCCCTTAAGCCGGACATCGGCAATGTTGATATCGGGAACAGCTATACGCATTCTGTTCATGAACATGGGCAGTTCTATGGTAAGCAGAATCTGTCCGTCCCGTTCGTGAATCTCTTTCACTTTTCCCTCGCTTCCTGCCATGGGACCACTGGTAACAATTACCTCGTCACCAGTCTGCACATCCTCGGAAGGATCACCATTGATAATTTGGAAATCAAATCGTTTGAGAATGGTCTTGAAACGCTCCAACTCGGCATTACTGATCTCAAAGGGTACGCCCTTCTCGTCGCGATACGCATAGAGCCGATTCTGGAGCATCTTAATCCATGGGGCATCCAGAATGGAAAGTACCTGCTCCTTAGTGGCGCAGATGAAGATAAAGTGGTGGAGGTCGTTACGGAGAGCCCTTTCATCCAATACCGCATCGTAGGATTTATACTCATCATCGGAATCCGAATGCCTATCAGCGGGCTTCTGCCTAAGATCGGCAAAGGGGATGAAATACTCGAATGGCGGCAAGGGATGCACATCGTTCTCGTTGGAATTGTACACCTTCCGCTTACCACTGAATATCTCTCCTATCAGGTCAGAGTCGGAATGGCGCAAGATACACCATCGCTTTTCATTTTCCATCATTCTACTTTTAAAAGAGTTTACGCTACACCTGACGTTAGCGTTTCACTCTAAGTTACAACCTCTCCTTGTCCCCTCCAGCACGCCAAAGAGAACGATTATTATCTTCCATTGGTTAACCCAGCCATTGCGTAATCCCTTGTGAGTCTGTGAAATAGACCTTCAGTACGGCGACTGGATTCTCCTGTCTTTTACATAATAGCCATTGCATATTCAGGGCGCCCTTTTTTAAAGGGCGCAGTCATGCAATTACTATTTTCCATGCAAAAGTAGAGATTAAATTCCTTATAAACAAATTTTACAGGTTAAAATAACAAGAATACCAACATTTACCTTGATTCCCTTGTAAATATAAAAAAAAGCAATAAGAGGGATAAATATCTCATCTCCTATGCCGCGATACGGCAAGAAATCTCTTGGCGCGTAGCGGCATAGGAGGATAAAGAGTTGAAAATTAATATAGCACTTTCTTGCCGTTCTGGATGTAAACACCCTTTGGCAATTTACCATTTAGCCATTTACCATTTACTATTTTGCGGCCACTCAGGTCGT
>JAEEGL014382157.1_pt1 | contig 28729 bp, 15 predicted proteins | sample 9134231 | NCBI WGS metagenome assembly JAEEGL01 (sample SAMN16246548, study PRJNA631951) | gut metagenome | biome: gut microbiome; feature: rumen; material: fiber-attached | host: Bos | place: Iran: Karaj | collected 2018-10 | reverse complement strand
TGCTGCAGATAGCCGAAGGATGGACCGCCGAACTCCCGAAGGAGCAGCACGACATCCTCGACAAGCGCACCGATCCCACCTGGCCCACCACCTGGTTCGTGCCTCGCCTGGATCCCACCAAAGACTGCTTCAAGGATGTTTACTCCGTAATGAACAACTGGGGCGCCAACCACGGCGCTATCGCCTACGGCCACATCGGAGCAGACCTCATCACCCTTGCATCCATCCTCCGCATACCTGTGTGCATGCACAACGTGGCAGAAGACAAGATATTCCGCCCCGCAGCCTGGAATGCCTTCGGAATGGACAAGGAAGGAGCCGATTACCGCGCCTGCGCCAACTTCGGACCTATTTACAAATAAGCCTTGAAGAGGCTTTCATTAGCGATTTCCATCCTTCTGCTTTGCCTGCCGGTGCGGGCGCAGCAGAAGGATGGGGTTGTTAAGAGCGGGCTCGGCGTCTGGCCTTTCCCGGCCCTGGCCTACGATGCCGACAAGGGCATGCAGATTGGCGGGGTTCTGATGCTCTTCGACTACGGCACGGGCGAGAACTACCCTGCCCTGGACTCGAAATTCTACTCAGAGTTTTCCTACTTCACAAAGGGCTCGAAGGTGGTCCGGCTGCGCTACGACACTTTCAAGCTGATCCCGGGAGCACGCAACTGCACCAACTTCCAGGCGAACATCGACAAGGCCTACGACTTTTATGGTTTCAACGGCTACGAAACCTATTTCGATGCCGCCAAGGCCAGGCCATTCTACCGTTACTCCCGCTATGAGTATCTCTTCAAATCCGATTTCATCGGGCGCCTTTCCGGGGCTCTAAGCTGGGAGGCCGGCATCTATGCAAGTTACTATAAACTAGGCAGTATCGACTACGCCAGCATCAACAAGGGGAAGAGCTCGGCAGATGTTTTCCCCGAAAGCATGCCCACGCTGTACGATGCCTACAAGGCCAGCGGGGTAATCTCTGCAAAGGATGCCGACGGCGGCTTCTCTTCCGGCGTGCGTCTTGGGCTCCTGTACGACACCCGCGACAAAGAAGGCGCCCCCTCCCGGGGCATCTGGGCGGAAGGCCACGTGCTGCTGGCCCCCTTCAGCGAGACCCCGTTCTACCGTTATTCTTTAACCTGGAGGCACTATCTCCCTCTGATTCCGAACGATAAACTCACCTTAGCCTACCGCTTCAACTACGAAGGCACCTTCGGGCGGCAGGCCCCGTTCTACGTGCTTCCATACATGACTTTCATGGGCCAGCGGACGGATCTTGAGGGGATGGGAGGATACGAAACCGCCCGAGGCATCATGCGCACCCGCCTGGTAGGGCTGGACATGGGCTGCGCCACCGCAGAACTGCGCTGGAGGTTCGCCAACTTCGTGCTCTGGAACCAGAACCTGGCCCTTGCCGCCAACCTCTTCACCGATGCCGCCAGGGTGTTCCGGGGGCTGGATATCAGCGCCCTGCCGTCCAGTTTAAGGGAGATTCTTCCGGCCGCTTCCGCCGATGTGCAACTGCGCGGCACCCAGGCCGAACGAGTTCACCAGTCCGCAGGCGCCGGTATCCGACTGATCGTCAACGAAAACCTGGTCGTCGCATGCGACCTGGGATTCCCCCTGAACAAACAGGACGGGGATAGCCCCGCCCTGTATATCACTCTGGATTATTTGTTCTGAACGAACGGTCTGCAGGCTTGCAAAAGTCCGGAATTATTCCCATTTTTGCCTAAACAATACTGAATTCCCGCAGTCCGTTTAAGAGGCTGCAAAGCGATAAAGGAGATCGTGCCTTTATCGCTTTTTGTGTTTTAGGCGATGATGGGAGTATAAAAAGACTAAACCCGCATGTTTGATTGCTCAGGGACATACGGGGATTGCAACGCTAAGGTATATTTTATAACAGTGCAAATAATAAAACGGGCAATAATTATTATTACGTTACGTGAAAAAAACTATAAAAATGCGTTCTGAACAAAGTGTAGCCATCATGAAGCATTCCTTTTTATGAAATCCATGGATACGCCGCTGCTACGGCATTTCCCTCGAGGAGTCGTGGGTGGAGAGGGGCTAGTATATTAAGGAGTTGGCATTGTGCAGTTGGCGGGGATACTATGACAAAGGCTGGCACGGGGCCAGCCTTATGTCGTGAAACATTTAATGCGTTTGTTAAGGAGCAACGGGAGTTTTAACCCAGTTTGATGGAATTAATGTGGCACCAGCAATACTTATTGTGAAAATTGAGGTCGGCATCGCTGAATTATACACATATTCACAAGTGTTATTGTTGGGAACATTATAACTTTCACCACTTGGACTCTTTGTAAGCCACTTGTTAAAGACAGTCCAAAAATCGATGACCGTCCAAGTTCTTAGGTTATCCTCTGGAGGATCTTCTGTCTTGTTATATGTAGAGAGCGCGGAGTTTTTATCACTGCCATTACGCTGGGTCTCATCCAAGTATAGCATACACTTGACATATTTTATGGCTGCGCAATTTCGGAACATGACGAAATAGCAGGCAGGAGCAGCGTTGATAGCCGGCAAGTCTGGTCCTCTTTGAAGAGAGGTGCATCTAAAGAACATTCGGGCATAACAGGCAGTAGCCAGGTTCATGGCGGGCAAGAGATTGTTCGGAACTGTTTGAAGACTCCTACAGTCTTCGAACATTTTCCAATAACAGCCGAAGGCCAGGTTCGTGGCGGGAAGGAGTCCGCTAGGCAAATTGGTGAAAGCACAATATAGGAACATCCTGTGATAGCACATATCTGCGAGGGTAGTTGCCGGGAGCAGCCCTGATGGAATAGTGGCAAGACTCGTACAGTTACTAAACATGCCCTCATAACAGGAAGCTGCCAGAGTTGTGGCGGGGAGGAATCCTGAAGGAAGGCTTGTAATACTGGAGCAACCACTGAACATATCCTTATAGCAAGAAGTAGCAAGCGTGGTGGACGGCAGCATGGGGGTCTTGGTGAGACTGGTACAACCCTGAAACATCCCCTCGTAGCAGGAGGCGTTCAACGTCTCAGCGGAGAGGAAGAGGTCTTTGTCGAGATCGGGATGAATATTGATGTTAGCGCAATCCTTGAAAGCTTGCTTGAAAGCATTTGCGCCTACTGATGACTGGCGAACATCATGTTCGTCCAACATGAGACTCATAATGTCTCCGTAGATATACACATTATTATCAGTCGATATCAAAGGGGTGTTGCCCCCGGTATTGGCATATGATGTTTTATAACCACGGAATGCAACTTTCTCTCCAGCCGATAATGGTATGGTGCTGGAATAATCGTCCCAGTCCGACCAAGTGCCACCACTATACGTCCTATACTTAACAGGGCCATAATTGAAAGTGACACTTGCTCCCTGGCCGGATGACGGAGCTTCGACAGTAAAATCATCAACCCCGGAACGGTTAACCCGGTAATAATTGTTCGCCTCCAAATTAAGATCGCTGGCAAAATCAGGGGTGCAATGGAATCCCGTGCCGTTGTTGATCCAGGTTTGCGCCGATTGTAAATCCGTGCCGGCCGGGAATACTGTAGTAAAGACGATTCTTGCGATTGTGGAACTGCCCCCGACGGGAACACCTGTTATACTTCTAAGCACTGTCGTACCATCCGACCCCTTTATATCCATTTGAACGCTGGCAGGACTTCCAGTCAAGTCGCTGGCATACAACTCTATTACGAAATTAAGGAAAACCGTCTGTTGGGTGAGAGTGAAATGATGGGTGTCGTAGGTAATACTCGATGTAAAATGGCTATACTTCTGCACCAAATCCGCGAGCGTTGTATTTGCAATACTGCTGGGATAGGTGGGGCCGGCGGTAATTCTGCCGTCAGTAACAGAGAAGAAAGTCCCTTGTTGCGAACCTACAAGTGTCGCGGAAAGAACAGTAGAGGCAGTGGGCTCAAAACCTCCGGTACATATAAGATTGCCGCTGAAAGTGGCTGAACCGGTTCCTGCTCCGGCAGCTATGCTCAATTCTCCGGAGATTTGACCTTCCGCTCCGGTTATGTATAACTTGTCGCCTTCCGCAAAAATATATTGCCCTTCATCAAGCGAAGAACCGCTGAATGACGCGCGTGTCTCATTCTCCGGTTGGACTGTCACGGAGAAAGGAAGAACGTCGGTCACCTCAGGCGCCGGGATTTCCTCAATGGCCTTTTTGCACCCGCACAACAGCGCGAGGGTTGCCATAATTAGAAATATATATCGATATAAGCGCATAGTCATATAATCAATTATATATCACCTCCATCCTCGGGAGGAGTGAATCCTCCTTCATAGAGAGAAGACATCAGGCGAACGTAGGCGTTTGCAGGTGGATCATCGTCAACAATTTCGTGGGTCCCCTCGGTATCAGTTTTCAGATAATGCTGGGTACTCGAAGTAGTACTGGTGCTCCAGTAATCGAGGCATGGCAGGAAGAAATAATTGTCCGGATTGGCCCGATCCATGATCAGGAAACCTTCCGTTCCCAGAAGAGAGATCCGAATCCACGCTGCTTTGGTACGATCAAGCAACAAGTTCCATTCAGCATCTGACGGAATATGGGTATCTGAAGCAAGTGCTCCGTCCATTGATGCTGCTGTAAACTGAGTGCCTGAATCCCATGGCGTTGTGGACCCGGCATTCAAAGAACACCACTTATTTCCGGCAATCTCGACAAAAGTAGTGGAAGAAACGGTCAACCAGTTTGCCGCGGCAGGGAGTTGATACGCTCCACGCGATTCCAAAGCGCTGGAGCGCTGTTTATAGTAGTGTTTGTATGTGCCGGATGCGTTAATTGCGAAATAATACTGAACACCGGGACGGTTAGAAAGCTTGCCGCTGGCGTAATACCCCTTCTCTCCGCCGATCGTTTCAGCCCTCGCCGTCATCCAGCCTCCCAGGGCAGGAGATGTGTCACTTACCGTGCCGTCACCGGCAATACCACCTATACCCGCAGGAGCCACGACATTGCAGGCAAGTTGAATGGTGCCTTCTGCAGATTCGTCCAGCAAAAAGAATTGAACAAATCTATCGGCTGTATCCATATAAAGGTATGCCCCAAGAGTCGAAATCGCATTCTCCGTATCCGTAATGAAGAAATCAGCTTTCTCCGACTTGAGGTAATAGTAGTCGTTGGTGCCATTGAAAACCCATGCAGAGCCATTCCATGTAGGGGTACGGTCATTGCCATAGGGCAGATAAATGGCCGTAAGATGTCCGTAGCTACTGACAGAGGTTAAACTTTCCCCATGGAGATCGGGATCAGTGCTCCATACAGATCCGTCGTAGGTAACGGTGAGATAAGCCGAGCTGACATTTTCCAGGAAAATGAAAACCATGTCACCATTTAGCCAACCGGTCCGTACGCCCTTGGTTTCAGGATTTCTTTCTATGCGGAAATCGAAATGCAAATCTGAAAGAGCATATTCCTTTTCTCCTTCCGGAGAGGAAGGAATGACTTTCTGGCAAGCGCAGAAAGCGAGGAGGACTGCGAAAACGCTGAATATTAACTTTTTCATCTTCATGCCTCCTCTATTACAAGTCTTCCTCAGGGTTAAACGGTCCGTCGTCAGGGAATATCGGATCAATGCCTGAATCCTGGGCAATCCAGCCAGTAGGTATGCCAGATTCCGCATTAATATTCCATGAGTCAACTCCTGCCGGTCTTACGAAAGTGCCTGTTGAGCTAACTCCACGGAGCCATTTCTCGCAATTAGCAGTGCTTATTCCTGTAGTAGCCAGACATACCACCGAGTTGAGAACAGATGCTCCATCAAACATAAAGCTATAGCACTTCGTTGCCAAATCCTTGGCAGGAAGAACCACTGGCCCTTCCAAATATTTGCACCCGGCAAACATGGAGGAGTAACACTTTTCATACAACGTCATGGCAAGCAGTGACGGTGTGGCCGTAAGTCCGGAGTTTTGGAACATCCCTTCGTACGCAGAAACAGCAAGGTCCGTTGCAGGAAGTTCGGGCGCCGTTTTGAGGTTCGTACAGCCGTAGAACATCTTCATGCAGCCTTCCGTATCGACACTTTCCATGTCGCTTAAGTCCGGTGCCGCCACAAGGGCAGAGCAACCGCTGAACATCTCCCTAAAGGCTTTATTTGCCACGTCAGCGACTGCCAGAGCAGGCGGTGGCGTCCTCAATCGTCGGCATCCGTAGAACATCAGATAACAGCTCTGCAGAGCCGTAGATGTAGCCTTAATGTCAGGCGCTTCAGTAATCTTCGCGCATCCACTGAACATCTCCTGATATGCTTGCTGTGGAACAGTTGTAGGATTAAGCTCAGTGGTAATCGTGGTCAACTCTCCGCAGTTCTTGAACATCTGGTAGCAACCTGAAACGTCAACTGTCAAGGCATTCTCCAACCCAGTAGCAGAAGTAAGCGAAGTGCATCCAAAGAACATCGTGTAACAGCTACTGTTGCCAATACTCTCCAAATGGATTTCGGGGGCGTGGTTCAGGGAGATGCATCCATAGAACATGCTCTTGTAACAATTGGCAGGGCCAGCCGTTGCCGGAAGTGTCGCTGGTACCCGTGAGAGGGCGAGGCAGCCGTTAAACATGCTTGAGTAGCTGAATTCGGCGATGTCAGTGGCGGGTAGCTCCTGAGGGCCCGATACAAGACTGGAACAGCTCATGAACATTTCGAAGTATCCCGATATGCCGATGGATGTCGCCGGCAGTGCCGGAGCCTGCACCAGAGAAGTACATCCCTTGAACATTCTGTAATAACCCTTTTCACCGACAGAGAGGGCTGGAAGGGCCGGCGCGTTGGCAAGAGAGGTACATCCGTTGAACATCTCATAGCAGGCCTGGCTACCGGTAGTGCCGTTTATCACGGCAGGAACGGTAGTTAGTGAGGTGCAAGTCTTAAACATACCCTGATAACCGGAGTTAGCGACACTGGTCGCAGGTAATTCAGGTGCGGCTATGAGGGCAGTGCATCCCTCAAACATACAGTAATAGGCATAGCTTGGAATACTCGTGGCAGGCAGTACGGGAGCACGCGTCAGTGATGTGCAACCCTTAAACATCCGATTATAGCAGTTTGTAGTAAGGGTAGTTGCAGAAAGACGTAATGGACGTCCTGCCGGTATATCAATCCAAGTAGCATTATTGAAGGCCGTTTGGAAAGTTTTAACGCCGGGCAACGTCGTCCTCGGAACGTAATCATCCACGCAACAGAGACTCATGATGTCGCCATATATATAGCATGTTTTGTCCGCCGTGAAAATAGTCGTGTTATCAGTGTTGTAGGCCGTCTTTTTTCCCCTGAACTGCACATACTCTCTTGAGTTGAGGGAAATACCGCTTACAGAGTTATAATCCGTCCAACCGGGATCTCCGACTTTTTTATACTGGATTCCGTTTGCAGTATAGTTAAAGGTAACTGTGGTTCCGTCTTCCTTTGCCTGGATGGTGAATAGGCTCAGATCTACGTGGGATCTTGAGATTTCGTAATACATGTTGGCCTGCAAGGTAACATTGCCAGAGGTCGCAATATCTGCATCGGTGCTGATATCACCTTCCGAGCCGCCTATAGTCGTAAAGACAACTGAGGCATTATTCAGTGTCGTGGAAGAGAATGCTGCGACGAAGTTGGCCTGGTCGAAGAAATCAATTTCTTCCACGGATACAGGTCCTTCTCGTAGAACGTCGCTACCGTTTTTGATAGTAGCGGTAATAGTACTTGCACCGTTTATTACGCTCGCTTCATCGTCGTCGAAGGTAACTGAGATTATCAAGAAAGAAGAATTCTGCTCCAGCGCGAAAGAATGTGTCCCGTAAGTGCTTTCAGCGGTAAAATCGCTGTAATATCTGATCGCCTGATCAAAACTGGACGCATAAATCGGAGTTGCACCATTATAATCAGTGGCAGTGATTTTTCCGTCTTCAGTTTCATGAATCTTATCTTGTTTCGAGACCAAAGTCGCAGAAAGCCCAGTTCCATCTTTGGGAGTAAAATCATTCAAACACATAAGGTCTCCTTCGAAGGTAGCTGTGGGATCTCCAGCACCGGCGACCAGATTCAGGATGCCGTACATATTGGCACCATTACCGTTTGAATCAACAATATAGAGTTGATCTCCTGTTTCAAAGATATACTGATGGAGGCTATTGAGCGATGCCTTAGTGGAGGGCCCTTCTCCCACAGTCGCTACGTAATGGACAATAGATGTAACTCTATCTTCGGGTATGGACGGCACATCCGGAGCCAGCCTCTCTCTCGCGCAGGAGGGAAGCAATACCGCCGCGATAAGGGCGAGTACCATGCTCTTTATTTTATAATTGTCCGCCATATCCTGGATTATCTTTAAAATGACTGTCCCCTCCCTTGGTAGAAGATGCCCTTCCATTGTGGACGACACGTATGAAACGATATATTGCGCGTGAGCGATGACCGCCTTCAGTTGAACCTATGTACAAAGTATTAGCCGCCGTAAGTTTATCAATTACCGATAGAACTTTGTTCTGATTCGTCCCCCATCTCGCCGCATCTATTTTCTGCCCGTTCCAATAAGCTCCTCCCTTTTCCAAACGGAAGTGAAGAGGAAGGCTCGAATCGGGGAAACCATATATATAACCTGCATACTTTGTCTCTTTTCCTTCAAGCCAGGTGGGGTTGATATACAGACCCGAATTGCCGTTATCGACAGCGGGGAACTGCACATTCAGTACCCAGGGAACCCAGTCGATTCCATTCAAACCTATACTCAAAAGGAGGTCCATACCGACATCATTGGCTGAAGTGCCGTCATATGCAATCGGTAAACACCTGTGAATATCCATATCAGTTTCAATGAAGTCGCCGGCTATGAAATCAAGATCATTAATAATCTGACGCTCCCATCTGTACTCAGCAATATCAGATGCCTGGGTAATAGATGCAAAGTTGACTTCTGCCATAGGATCCCAGTTTTGTTCTTTGATGACATCCATCGAAATCACTTCAGAACGGGCTGTTTCCGAAGCGCAAACGGCCTCCAGCTGGAAGGTATAAGTGCCCTGAAGCAAGGAGTTACCGCCGGCATAAGGATCATAATTATAAGTTGTTGTAGCGTAATGTGCGTTCGGCGCATCAAGATCTATTGTATTTGTCGCTTTATCAGGAGAAACTATCTTCAGTTTCCAGGAAGTAATAACATCATTCTTATTGTATGCTGTCAGCAGGATCGGGAACGGATATGAATCGTCTCCGAGCCCACGTCCGTCATAATCGCAAGGCAGCAACTTGATGGAAACCGTCATATCAGAAACAACCCGTACCGGAGTCTCAAAGGTGCGAGTCATGCCAGCAGCATTGCTGACCACTGCGCGCACTTTCATCCATCCGCTAACGGGTAATTGTCCACTTCCTGTTCCTGCCTCTGGTACAGTATACATGAAACTATCGTTGACGGTAACACCGGAAATAGAAACTTTATCAGCATCGTTGATTCTGATTGAATGCTCTCCGCTAGCATCGGAATACACCAGAGCGAGTTCAATGCTTCTGATAGCAGATGCCATAGAACTGAAGTTGAGAGTTATGGTCGTTCTTCCCTCATTTCTAAGACTATCGTATTTAGCCACAATGACCTTACCTGTTATGTCCCCTGTCATATCCTTATCCCGCACACAACGGAGGGAATTCATCGGAACAACATCGTTAGCCATATTGACGCGTTCCGCAGAGTGACTATACTGCCATCCTATCTTTTCGTTCTCTGAAGAAGTGATATTACTTCCGATAATACCGCGGCTATAATATGTCCTGCAGGGGAAAATAGTTTCGTTGGCGCCCCAATAACTGGATGGCGCAAGTGTGTTCATCATCAACAGTTCCGTCATATTTGGTAGTCTGTAACCGGTAGGACAATACTCGTTATAACCTGTGTTGGTAATAGCGTTATTGAGCACGCGTTCCGTTTTCCCAAGCTTTCCATCATCGACTATGGTGTCGGAAGGGGCTTGCAGATTCAACTCTAGATAAACACGATTGTGGAAGGAATACTCGTCGTGATATGGCAGGTCATCGGAAGTATATTCGCGGATGGATTTGGGGTTGAGGCGTGAGAAACGAATCGTGTAAGTGCCGTCGGCATTGGGGAAAGCACGGCCGGAGCCGTCGGTTCCAGTAGGAATCTCATAGTACTGGTCCACCATCTGGTCGTACGGAGCATAAGAAATGTCGGTATCCACACCTCCCTTTCGGAAAGTGCCGGCATTGCGGACGCAACGAATGGACGAAACCCGGTCTCTATACTCTTGAGGTGAACCGGTCGGGAAAGCCCACTCCCACTGATCATAGTAAGATTTTGTAGCGCCCTCTTCACCACGGATTACTCGTGGCTTGGCAATGCCGTTCGTGCATGTGCTGGACACAACGTGGGCGCGCCACTTGAGCGGATCGGAACTGGTAGCATCAATCGGCTGATAGATACGGGCCGATTGCGACAGGGACTCGTTACCGACCCACATTCCGACCAATTGATTGAGTGCAGCCGTGTACCAGCGAAGCTCTTCCGGGTCTATGGTGCCGTTACCATTATTGTCTCTGTTGCGGGAGAGACACGAATAGGCCATATATTGGTAGTTGGGTCTCAGGTCAGGCATGTCGTTCTCTACCTCGTAATCAAGGAAGGTGTCCCACGCTGGTGCATCCGCCATACCCCAGATATTCGCAGTATTCACTCTCCCGTTTTCTTCGTCATTTATGATCCCTGAGGGAGTGCTGTTTCCATGCCACCAACTCCAACTGCGGTTAACTCCGGTGGTCGCATCTTTTGCACCGCGGTTTCTCATCTCGTCCTTATGTTCCGTACCCCAGACAGATTTAAGGTCGGGAGAATAGGTATTGTAGAAAGTCTGTATTGAATTCTGGATTACAGAGTGGCTCGAAGTGATAACGTCACTCTGCAAATCTTTACTATATGTAGCCTCTGAAAGAATGTGCAATTCTCTCGGCTTGGCATTTATGAATTCTCTCCAAAGGTCCGGATCCAGTTCTCCGGTAAGAGGATGGACTTCATAATAATACTCGTCAATGAAGGCAGTGAAACACAGTTCATCTGCACTGTCAAAGAGATTTGTCTGATTGTTGACTTTTCTCTGATTCTGATCAAACAGAAGATTAATCAACTGATTGATATCTATAAGAGGCGGAACAGGTTTTGTGGAAGGATTCCATTCGGAAGGATCCCAATCGGGATCGTATGCATTATCTCCCGGATAAGGAAAACGTTTGTCTGTGTATAAAGAGCCGACTTTCTTGTTCAGTCCGAATTTAACCCAAAGGTAATCTACTGTAGGATTTCCGTTAGAGTCAACGGGAATTTCATACTGATTTGTAGTGCTATTGTAAACAGGACGTCCCTGGTCTGGTTTGGTGAACGGGGTTTTGATATACCAGGATAGCTTGTTCTGCCCACCGCTGGCAGCAAGATTAGGGTTGGCTTTGAAAACCATATTGTGATACTCATAATGGGCATCACAGTTGATAATCTCATCGGTGGTGAGAAGGAGAGACCCTTCGTGACCCGGTTCAGCCTCGCTATTGCTCATCACCTCCGCGTAAATTGATTTGGAATTCAAGATGGTAATGTTGTAGGTATAAGAATGCCCACGTTCCACCTTGTAATTGTCGTAGTCATGCCCATTTCCACTCTCGCTGCTGGTAAAGTCTCCCAGATGAATGGTAAACAGCGCGTCGGATGTGAGAGCATGATTGGTTTCAGGATCATTCAGAAGGTCGCGGATACCCTCTGTTGTAAGGTTCAGTATCAAGTCGAATTTTACATAGGTTCCATCTTGAGGTGCGTATTCCCAAGTGTCCTTGTTGGTTCCGTCCTGTTCCTTTTCATATTTGTCCCTGAGATAATAACTGGATGCCGACTTCTTCATAATCGGCTTGCTCTCCAGCATATAGAACGTAAACACCTGCCACGTAACTCCGTTTTCGGTTTCCGTGCCCTCGAAATACGATTCTCCGGTTTGGAAGAACTGAGTCCTTATCTGACTGGGGGTTTTATTGCTTTCGGCGAGCATACAACGGTCCGGAATATTGAATGCCTGCCAATATCTGGGAGTTACATCGCTGATGTTAGTTTCATCATGCCTTATCCTGAATTTGATTTTGGCGTCCAGCGTAGTAAGATTGACCTTAGTATTATTCCAGGTCATATCCCCTGTATTGTCGATATCCAGCGTTCCCATCATCAGGAAAAGATTGCTCCTGTTTACCACGTTCTGCTCCAGTGTCACGTTGACCTTCTCAAAATCAGTTAGAGTTAGGTCTTCTCTGGATAGCCAGTCGATAGCATCGTGGTCCTGCTTATTCGGGTCGTCAGGGTCCTTAATGGATGTAACCGTGTTGGAGATGTTGGCAAGTAAAACCAATCTGCAATCTGCCGCGGAAATGGTGGATATCTTTACTACTCCGTTGGTCTTTTTGTTGGGATCGACATCCGTACGGAGAAGGTTATCCACATACCATCCCTCATTCTCCTGAGACATGAGGTCATTGGTTAAAGGATCGCTGTCATTGAGGATAGAATACTGATGCTCGTAAGTAAAATAGCGGCCGTAAATCTTTTCTCTGTCCCCGGTGGTCTTGAAAATGAGAACATAGAGATCGTGTATGCGCGATTCATCGGCCCTTGTCACTTCCGCCTTAGTGCCAATCTGTATGTCTTCGAGGGTATTTGCGCCAAACCCAAGAGTGAGCGTGACGGGCGTACCTTCCGGAAGGGTATATCCGGCTGGCGAATCGTCGAACACCTGCTGGCAGGAATATGCTGCAAACAGGAAAGGCAAAAAGAACAATATGACGATGAAGCGCTTCATGGTCTAATGGAAAAAGATTTCTTCTGTTTTCTGGTCCCAATCCAAAACTTCGAAGCTGAAGGATATATCCAGGCCTCTATTGATACGGGTCTCTATCTGAAGATATTGGTTACGTCCCAGTGAAGGAATGTCCTGCGATCTCTTGTCGTGAATAGGGAGTTCAGAGAAAGACTTGGGAATGCCTCCTACCGTAAAGGAAATATTGCAATAATAGCGGCTTCCAACGTTTCTGACTGGAGCTATGCTGGGGAAAACAAGCAGGTTACCATACAAATCAGTTGTGACTCCGCTTCCAATGTTCAAAGTGCTGCTGATGAGATTAAGATTCCGGGCTGTTCCGATAGCGTCGTTTTCCTGAGGGAACAGATAGCCTTCGGTAGGATTGATCTCCTCAAGCGTCACAGTGCATCCTGTCAGCACCAGATCTTCGTTGGTTTCATTCTTGAATTTGAATCCAATCTTCGCAACGCAGCGGAGAAGCTCCAATTCCACCAGACCGTTCATCCCTTCGTTGATAGACAACGTTCCTTTTGCAGAAAGTGGCATACGGTCCGATACCGTGGGAAGAGTGGATCCGGTCAAAGCCGTGAAAGTAAGCGCATCCAGTTTGGCCCCGGTATCATAAGAGGACCAATCTGTTGGCGCACCCCAGACCCCACCGGCAGTGTTGGCCATGGCATATACTGTATAATTCCCGGAGTTGGTGATATTCTTGAAGCGGATAGAGACCTGAGTAGCAGATGTCGGGGTAAGGACCTCCGTGTCATCCGGATCCGCTGAAGGATAAGTGGCCACGACATTGCCGCTGTAATTGACGATAGCGATAAAGAGGTCCGGATTGCCGGAGCCGTCTAACACGATTCCGCCGCCATCAGCCGCATTTCTATCACCAGCGCGCGTATGAACCTCCTTCGTGGAGAAGGATATTACAACCGAACTCTCTGATGGAGTTTCCTGACGACTGCAGGATACCCCGATGCAGAGCATCAGCGCAAGGAAAAACAGTATGGATGTCTTTTTCTTCATCAAATCATCAAACCAGGGGTCTGAGCTTCAACAATTTCCCAAGGTGTGGTTTCCACGGTCACCACGATACCTACTCCGATACGTAGTTCAATCTGATAGTGATACTTCATGCCCGCACTCCAAGCCGTAATAGCCTCGTTGGTAGATGTATTCCTGATGTCCTTCAGGGTCAGATCTTCAGTTATGTCGCCTTCTCCCTTATCGTAAACGATTCTCAAGACAGGAGGCAAATCGCCATTCTGAGGGTTAAGACTCTGCGGAACCATCAAATCCCACTCATCCGTAGTCGGATAGCCATCTCCTGGGGCCAAAGCAGTGTTATCCGGAATAGACGGGCCCAGAACAGGGGTGGCGGATACGTCTCCTGCTCTCTGAACGTCCAACGATGTGCCGTTGAATGTGACGGTAATCGAAGAGGCTGCCACCAGATTTACGAATTTGCAGGACTTCAAGGTTACGGTCAGAGGGGCTCCAATGCTATTTACGCTATTGCTGGAATTCACCACTTCTACGCTCACCGCGCTCAACATATGCTCGAAAGTCAGCGGAACCTCAGTAATGATTTGATCGTTTCTTCGGTATCCGGCTGCCATCATGTCGAACTGATCGGAAATTGCGTTATATGAGACCGTTGCCTTCAGGAATTGATTCTGTGCCTGTGGATTCGGAGCAGTATGGGTTATGTCCTTACCTGCAGGATAGATATCCAGGAAATCATAGTAATCATCTCCATCGTGCCAGTTCCAGAAACAGTGCGGGGCATAGTCCCAACCTCCAGCCCCCAGTGTTATAGGGGTTGTGCTGCCGAAACAAATATCCTGCAAGCCTCCTTTGTGCCATCCCCAAGCAATGAAAGCATCATTAATGCTAAATGAAGTACCGGTTTTCAGTGTGCCGGACTTCGTTTGCTTTGCATCATCCAGCAATAAGGCAGACCCGGCGCTGAAGCTGATGGAGCCACCAGTGTTTTGCACCGGGTCGTCCAGCCAGAGGGTGCACCCTGCCAGAAGCAGGGCGCAGCCCACAGCTGTTGCCATAATGCGTATGATGCGGTTAAGCACTTATAATACTAGTTAACGAGATAATAGTAACCAGGAGTGGTAGTCTCCCATGCCTTAACGGTTGCTGTGAACTCGATAACATTCGCACCAATTGTGATAGTATATTCATACTTGGTCTTAGGTGCCCAAGTGCCAATTTTGGTGCCACTGTTATTATCAGTGTCAGTCTGCTGGAAGTTGGCGATAGGGATAAGAACGTCGGTGTAAACATTAGGAGTCTCAGTGCCAACCTGCACGGTATAAGACATCTTAATCTTTTGTGTAGCTGCATCCAGATTCTGCGGCATGAACACATAGTTCTCAAACAGGGTGGCAGGAGTTCCTGTGGTTTCACCTGCTGCATGGCTGGTATAAGGAGTCTTGCCGGCAACGGGTACATCATCGGTATCACTGCTGGAAGAAAGAATAGTATATTCTCCAGAGCCGAGAGTTGTGGGGGAGGTTGCTGCAGTCCAGGCGACAGTAGGCACATTGGTGGAATATTCGCTCACAGTAAAATGTCCCTTGTTGCTGATGTTAAGGAGTGAGAGCGCTGTAACAATAACAGTAGCATCACCAAGATTATTGTCCTGCTTTACCTTAAGGGTAACACCGGTTGCTACATGATTAAAACTTAACTGCACCTTAGTATCGGTCTGGAAAGCAGAATAGGAATAAGGAGCTTCAGTTCCTGACCCTTCGCAAACTTTATGATCAGCGACCATAATGTCATTGCTATTGGCGGTGGGATCACCGAAAGTAATGTCGTCACTTGTGAAGAGACCGGTTTTTGCATAATCACCGGCGTTGGCTTCTGCTACGAGAATATCCTTAGGCATTACAGCATAGAAATCATACTGGCTTGCTGCGGGATCCCAAAAACGGTGAGGAGCATAATCCCATACAGATCCGTTATACGCAACGTCAACATTGTGAAATACGACCTGCTTGGTTGATGATACGGTCTTGGTTCCGTAAACTTCGAAAGCATCGCCGCTCACGAAAGAACTGGTACCATTTGCTCTGGCTTTTGTCAGCGTTTCGGTCCATGTTCCGAAACCAATTGCGCTACCTTCCGACTTGTTGTGGTCGAAGGTCTTGCTGCAGGCAACCAGTGCGATGGCTGCGACTGCGATAATCATGATTTTTTTCATACGCATGAAAATTTAAAAAGTTAATAAATTGATTTATAATGATTTAATTAATAATTGTCGTACTTCCTGTCTCTTCGTGCCACTCCCCTATCAGGGCTCCGAATCCACCTCCGCCGCCGGCACTTTCATCGGGCGGGAAATCATCCACATCCAGTTCAAGAGTTACTACGCCACCGGTCGGGAGCGCGCGGACAAGTTCCGTAACCGGAATGCTTATGTTGCGGTTGCTGCCGTTTACATAAGATACATTGAGCACAAAGTAGTGTTTACTCTCCGGAGCTGCAGCAACAGAGGCGTCATCGTAGGGGTTGCAACCCGGAATGCCGAAGGTGTAGAGTTTGGCCCCCAGCAAATCCTGAGTTTTGTCCATATACACATCCATCACGTAACTTGCAGTTTCTGTCCATGTTTCTCTGGTCATAAGGTTTACCCCCTGGGCCATTCCGGTGAGGGCTGCGCCACCTTTGCTACCGATTACCCGGTCGTTGTTGTTGTTCAATTTGATCTGGAACAGGTAGATAAAAGTGGATGGAACAAGTTCTCCTTCTATCTTAAGTATATATTTTCCGTCTTCGAAAATATAGTCATCCAGATTGTCGGTAATAACCTGATTCTTGTCGTAGAATGAGAATAGGCCATCCGGCGTAAGGTTGACCGCTTCAACTATTTCGTCCGGGGATTTGGTCTTTCCGGCGGCCTTTTGCGCAACGGTGAGCACTTCCAGGGATGGCTTGAGGCCCGAAGCCAGTTTTCTGGTGTAGCAGTTCACATCAGCATATTCGTTATCCTGACTGAAAAGAAGCGCTTCCGAGTCATTGTTATGGAAGAGTATGTCGTGGGTTCCCACAAAAATCTCCATCTGGGAGTTGTCGCCAACGAAACTGTGCGTGAAGTGCGATACGGGATTGCCGTCCGGCCCCTGAGTGAATACATGCATACGCATACTGGAAGGCGCCGTATAACCAATGGGTCCCAGAGCCGCCACGTTCCAGTTGAATACCCAGCTTGCTGTCCAGTTTACCTGCCACATCACATCTACATTCACTTTTGTGGACAAGGCAACCTTGGCCTTGATGGCTTTGTGGAGGTGCAGGATAGGCTCAATGGAGCATCCGCCCAAAACGAGCAGTGCAACTAAAGCTGTTATGAAGGTGGTCCTTTTCATTTCTTCCTTCTCATCAGCAAATCGTAACCGATTGAAAACCAAATCCTTGTAGGGCCGAACCACAGAAGTCGCTTACTTCGTTCCGAAAAGTCTTCCGGCTTTCCGGTATAATCGTAATAGTACCATCCTGTTGCATCGTTTCCCCAATTGTATGGATCGTATGCAGAATAAAGAGCGCCCACACACGCACCCACGTCTATATAGATGCGCGCGAAGCGCCATTTGTTGCCTACTCCAAGCGAAAAACCGGCGCCTTCGCCTTCCCATCCCTTCGCATCCCAGCCAAGTCCATACTGCGTAACGTTCACATTGCCAAGCAGATAAAGTCCGCTGAAGCCATCTTCACCAGGCTTGAAATATCTGCGGCTCTGCAGGGTTATATTATGAATCTGATTGAAGCGGTGATTGTCGTAATGGAGCCAATGGGACCAGTCCACGTCTGCACCGAAGGTCCAGTGCCCCTTTCTTGGATAGTATTCCAGGCTCACTGACGGCACCGATGTGAAGCCGTAATGGGGGATGTATGTTGCATCGTACAGGAGGTTGGTGCTTATGCCAAGCATCGGCTCGCGATCAGGGCGGACGCGGCGTTTGGATTCCTTCGCTTCGCTCGGAATGACAGTGGAAGTGACAGGTTCCTCCGCTTTGCTCGGAATGACACTGGAAGTGCTCGGAATGACAGTGGCGGTGTCTGTCAGCGGTTTGGGTGCCACGGCTGGGGCGGCGGTGTCGGCAGGTTCCTTCGCTTCGCTCGGAATGACACCGGAAGTGCTCGGAATGACAGTGGCGGTGTCTGTCAGCGGTTTGGGTGCCACGGCTGGGGCGGCGGTGTCGGCAGGTTCCTTCGCTTCGCTCGGAATGACACCGGAAGTGCTCTGAATGACATTTGAAGCGTCCGAAACCGCAGAGGGAGCGTCGGGGACTGCAGAATTAACATCCTTCAAAACAACGATAATAATGCCGCCGCAGCGTATGTAGCGATAGTGGGAACGAAGCAGATACTGCCAAAGATCGCCTACCCTGGCATCAGAGCCAAGAGTCTTGGAAAGGCGGTATTTACGAGTGTCCAGCGAAATGGTGGTATCATCCAGTATCCGAAGCACCTTGTCCCGGGAAGCATCCGTAATCTTCTTGTCGGCAGCCACCCTCTCCCTGAGCTTACCCCACGACTCGCCGGCAGAACGGAGCTGGAACTTTCCGCGGGTTTCCGGGAACTTTGTAAGGATAAGCCACTTCAGCTCGTCCGAACGGAGTTTGCAAAGGTCGTTGTTGTGACTTAGACTTCCATCGGGAGAAGCGAAAGTCTCGATGAGGATGCGATCGATATTGGCTGTCCCAACCGAATCGATAAAACTGAAAAGCTCCTTCTCGACAGATGGATTATCGAGATAGGTTTTGTCATAATGGGGATTGTCCCATCTGAAACAGAGTGGGAATTCGCGCGATACAACTGTCTGGGCTTGCGCCAAACCGATAGTGGATAATGCGAATAAAAAAGCCATTATGAAATTGCGCGCTTTCATTGTAATCTACAAAGATAGCTTAATATTCTAAGAATATTACCCCTCAACCCAATAAAAGTGGCCCATTTTTTAATGAAAAATAGGCCAAAAGTATCAAAATATAAAGAAATGTATCAGATTCTCACTTTAGATATTTCCGGAAGAACTCCCAAACCGCACTACAGGTATCCATGTCCGAAAGCCCCCAGCTGTGCTTTCCGCCACGGATTTCATAGAGCCGGACCTCGCATTCGGGGCCACCTTTCCAGGCTGGAACGCCACCCGCCCAGCGGTGAAGAACCACCGTCTTGGCCCCCTCTTTAAGAGGCGGAAGATACTCATGGATGAGGTACTTGCAACCATCGATTTTCACCATTTTATCCACCGCATCAGGCACGGCCAAATAAGCCCCCCAACCACCGGCTCCGTCGGGATCTCCCTCCCACATTGAAGTCTTGTCGGCAGTGCCGTGTACCTCCATGAAAGGCACGGGCTCCTTCAAAGGAAAACTTTCATCTATCCACTTCATGGTAAGGCCAGCAATGGATGCAATCGCACTGAAAATCCCTGGATGACTGCGTGCTATCATGTAGCACATCTCTCCCCCGTTGGACATTCCGGTGAAGAATTTGTTGTCTGCATTCAACCCGTGCCTGCGGCACAGTTCGGCTGCCAGGAAGCAGAGGAAGGCATCGTCATCCTCCCTCATGCCCTTCTGCTTCGGATAGCCAGCATACCAGCCTGTCTTTCCCTGAGGAGCCTTGAGCCCCTGCGGAACGCAAAGTGCAAATCCCTCGCGTTCAGCCACTTCCATCATTTCAGGCCGATATCCCTCAGCCTTTCCTCCGTAGCCGTGAGTCATCATTACCAACGGCTTCTGCGGCAGCAGCTTTTCAGGTATAAAAATATAGTGGTAGCGGGTCTGCCCGGCATACTGCACACTGTCCAGAACAGCATGCGGCGTGGCATTCAGCGCCAAAGCAGAAAACAAGGCAAAAAGCAAAAGCGACAATCTTTTCATGCGAAAAAGTTTTATCTACCCAAAGATAGTGTTTATTTGCGAATCGGCGGATTATTTAGTAAATTCGCCTAATCTTTCTAATACTACTATGAGCCAATTGCACGTTATCGATCATCCCATGATTCAGCACAAGCTGACCATCATGCGCAAAAAGGAAACCGGATCCAAGGATTTCCGTGAACTTCTTAAAGAAATCGCCCTCCTGATGGGCTACGAGGTCACCCGCGATCTCCCGTTGGAAGATGTGGACATCGAAACTCCCATCTGCAAGATGACCGCCAAAGAAATCGCCGGCCGCAAAATGGCCATCGTTCCCATCCTTCGCGCCGGTTTGGGAATGGTAGAGGGCCTGCAGACGCTCGTGCCCGTGGCGAAGGTCGGCCATATCGGTCTTTATCGCAACGAAGAAACCCATGAGCCGGTCGAGTACTACTGCAAACTCCCGGAGGATATCGACGACCGCCTTGTCATAGTTACCGATCCCATGCTCGCCACCGGCGGCAGCGCTTCCGATGCAATCACCATGATCAAGAAACGCGGCTGCCACAACATCCGCCTGATGTGCCTGGTGGCAGTGCCCGAGGGCATCAAAAAGGTGCAGGAAACACATCCCGATGTAGATATATATGTGGCTGCAGTTGACGACCACCTGAACGAGAACGCATACATCGTTCCCGGTCTGGGTGATGCCGGAGACCGCATTTTCGGCACGAAGTAATTCTATTCAACCGAGAACTGCACTGATGCGGCGGTGCCGTCTTCATCTACGACGGTAAGCGTGTGCCGTCCGGATTCCGGAGCAAGCAGCATTTCGTGACGGAAAGACGTTTCCCCCACATAAGTATTATCCAGATGCCACCAGAGTGTGGCATCTGTTTTATGATGCGCCGCACGGAAAACGACTCCCTCTACATTGCCCGAGAGTTGCCTTGGTAAAGAGAGGACGGCCCCGCTCTGGGGATAGATAAACTGCACTGCGACATCTCCGGAGGCCCTTCTGGCACCGGTATATTCCGGATGATGAGCTTTGTAATACCACTCCATGGCAGGCGGCAGCACGAATTCTCCGCTGGCATGATAACGGCAGGGCTCGCTGTCCAGCCCGGCCTCTGGCACATGGATGGACTCCACGGGGCAGTCGGGCCCGGCCAGGTGGCCGGATGCAGCGCAGACGTCCGCCCAGACACCAGTTTCCGGCACGGTGAACCAGTCTTCGGAGGGAGGCAGAAGATTCAGGATATCGAACATCACCGGGCCGGCCGCACGGGCGCCGATCAGTCCGGGAACACCCTGCCCCTGAGCATTTCCCGCCCAAACACCTATGGTGTAGGCAGGTGTCATCCCAACAGCCCAGGCATCCCGGAACCCATAGCTGGTTCCGGTCTTCCAAGCGGCCTTGCGCACAGAACGTATCATCCTCCAGTCCAGCTGGTCCGGGCGGTTCACCTCTTTCAATGCTTCAAACGTAAACCAGCGCGCCAGCGCATCCGTAAATGGCGCAGAGCCCCGGACAAAGGCGGAGTATGCGGCAGTTATCTCATCCAGGCGGGCCTCAGCGCCGCCAAGAATCAGCGAAAGGCCATAGTGTTCAGGAGATTCCGTAACAGTGGAGAGCCCGGCCTCCCGCAGCAGGGAATGGAACCTGGGCACCCCGTACTGCCGCAGAAGGAACACCGAAGGCACATTCAGGGACCGCGCAAGGGCCTCGTTTGCCGGAACGGCCCCATAGTATTGATGGTCGAAGTTCTGCGGAGCGAACCCACCCAGGTTCACGGGGATGTCCGGAAGCAGGGTCCGTGGAAGTATGGTGCCATCCTCCAGCGCCGCCTCGTAGAGGAACGGCTTGAGGATGCTGCCTGTGGAGCGCGGCGAAGCGGCTATATCCACCTGCCTGCCCGGCCTGTCCCGTCCGGGAGAAGAATTACCCACATAGGCCACCACAGCTCCACTGGCATTGTCGATCACTACCGCCGCCATGTCTGCAATCCCCTCCTGAGCCAATTCGTCTGAGCGCCGGTTCACGGCCTCTTCTACAGCCCTCTGCAGCGGCAAAGAAATCCCGGTGCGGGTTCGCTCTCCCCTGGCGCATCTTTCCACATAGTGCGATGCCAGGGACGGCAGCGGCAGAGGCGCGTCCGGAAGGGGTTCCTCGCAAGCTGCCATATAAGTTTCGAGGGGTATGTCCTTATGGTCCAACAGCCTCTTCAGCAGGCGGTTACGCTTCTTCAGAAGATCCTCGCGGCCACGGCTCAAATGCAGTGTTGAAGGAGAATTCGGCAGAACTGCAAGAGTGGCGGATTCTCCCCAGGAAAGCTCGGATGCCGGCCTGCCGAAATAGCGCCAGGAAGCAGCCTCCAGTCCCACCACATTGCCTCCGAACGGGGCGTGCGAAGCATAGAGCGCCAGGATACTGCGTTTTGAGCAGCGGAGTTCCAGCCGGGTGGCCAGCACGGCCTCAACCATCTTCTGCCAGAGGGTGCGCTCCCGTTGCCGCGACAGACGTATCACCTGCATGGTGATGGTGCTTCCGCCGCTCACCACGTGCCCGCTGCGGAAATTGTCCCTGGCAGCACGCGCCAACGACACGGGATTAACCCCCGGATGGTAGCGGAAGTGCCTGTCCTCGAATTGTATAAGGGCAGTGGCAAAGCGGGCCGGCACGGTGTCGCAGGGCGGGAAACGCCACTGCCCGTCGGCGGCTATCCTGGCTCCCAGCAGTTCCCCGTCTGCGCTCTCTACCACGGTAGAGTAGGCGACGTTCCTGAAGAGTTTCCGGGGCAGGCAGAAAAGATATCCCAGCAGCAGTAGCGCTACCGCTGCCAGGATCAGACTCCTTCGACTTGCCCGGAAAGACATTTACCGGGTAACCACGGCTTTGCCGGAAGCGGAAGATGCGTTCACGGCCGGGTCGTACATGGCCTCGCAAACCACGGCCGGCAGCACGTAAGAGCCTTCGTATGCAGCGCGCAGCTGCACGGAGAAGGTCTTGGAGCGGCCTGCAGGCAGGGCGAAGAACCAGTTCACGCGATCGTCGCGTATATCCTTATAGTCGTATCCGTCTTCTGCGGCAGATCCGCCCTGCAGGCGGTCGTTCACTATCTCCCATCCGGAGGGAATGCCAAAGTTGAGCGCGAGGTTCTCATAGGCGCGGCCCCCATCTCCGGTCACCTTTATGGTGGCCTTGAAGCGGGCGCCCTGCGCCAGAGAGGCAGGATTCAGGGCCGAACCGGTTTCATCGGTATAACGGACATCCACCGAGAGCCCGTTGGAAACCGCCTTACGGCTCCCCTCGCGGGAAAGCTTCAGCACCGTGCCATACAGCACGCCATCGGCAAGATTCTTCACCGTAGTCGCACCGGAAAGAGGCACAGACACAAGAGAGGCTGCGGAAGCCACATCCTTTCCACCCACATTTGCATGTATGCCACTGTTCCCCACCTTTTTGTTCAGCCGGTCAAGGGCCACGGCGGCGAAAGCGCTCTCCTGAGTGGACATGTCCCGCACAGGGAGTTCGGATGCCAATGCAAGCGCCGCCGCCAGACGGTCGTTCAGCACAAGGCTCTCCAGAGCGATGAACTGGTCTCTCAGAGCAGTTCCGTATGTGATGTTGTAGGGCTCATATTCGGGGAACTTGCTGCTTACGCCATCCAACAGCCCGGCAGCCAGACTTGCCTTGCCGCTGAGAGCATAGGCCGAAGACAGCATCCAGCGTGCCTGGTTGCCAATATCTCCGGCTTCCTTAAGCCGGTTCATTCCGGCCAGATTCGGGCTTCCGGCCACCGCCAGGGTGTATAGCCTGTAGGCCTCGTCGAGGTTGGAGAAGAAATTGTTCCCCGCCACGCGGAATACCTGGCTCATCTTCTGCTGATAACCCTTCCAGTTCTTCAGCACGCCCGAATTCACCTCGAAGCCCTGTCTGGAAGCCTCCGAGAGGAACTGCCCCGCCATGGAAGACACCCAGGTGCCGGAAGTGCCTCCGGCCCAATAGGCAAAACCGCCGTCCGCCTGCTGGCGGGAATAAAGCTGGCTGATTATACCCGGTATCAGGCTCCTGGCCTCGTTGGCATCGGCCTCGGGCAGAAGCGCAAGGAGATGCAGCATCGTGAGCCCGCGGGCGCTCAGCTGCTCGGTGCAGCTGTAGGAATAATCCCGCATGTTCAGATAGAGTTCACGCACGTCTATCGCCGGGAAACTCGCAAATTGCAGAGATGCTCCGTCCACCTGTCGGGAAGCCCCTTTCTCCAGCGAGAACCGCTCCACTGTGGTAATGGCCGGATTCGGATTCCGCACCTCCAGAGCTATGGTTTCAGACGCCTTGTGCCCACCTGCGGCAGCATTTATGGTTATATGCGCCACTCCCTCGGCATCGCTCGCATTTATGGGGAAGCGGAGAAGTCTGTCGCCCTTTCCGGAGAACTGCACAGTCTGAGTGCCACCGCCGGAAACAGGGCCGTCGGCCTTGACTGAAACAGTCGCCGAGCCTATGCCATCCTCCATCGCGAACACGTTTACCGCGGCGGATGTCTGCTCCCCGCTGCCAAGCACGCGAGGCAGGGTGGTAACCACCATCAGCGGGCTCTGCACGGGAACGGTCTTCTCTGTATTGCCATAGGCGCCATCGTGCCCGGCTATTACCATCACCCGCACACTGCCCACATACATGGGAAGCCGGAGTTTTAGCACGTCCGTGCCTTTTGCAATCGTTTTGGGCCCGCGGAACAGCACCACGGGGTTGAAGCGGTTATCCTTGCGCGCGCTGCGCACCGCATCTTCGTCGCCACCGATAGCAGCCAGTGGCGACAGCTTTCCTCCGATAGCGCCGATCACCTGGTCGTAGAGGTCCCATGTGGTCACCGTGAGGGCTTCGTTGCGGTACATCCTGCTCCAGGGATCCGGGGTCTTGAAGGCCGTGAGGTCCAGCAGGCCCTCGTCCACAATGGCCAGGGTGTAGGTCATCGGCTTGCCGCTCTTCTCGGAAACCTTGATGGTGAAGCTTTCTTCCGGATGGATCACATCCGGCATGGTCACAACGGGTTCCAGATGCGATCCGGGGTTCTCAACCTTGATCCGCTGCACGCCATAGAGACGGATTGGCAGGTCGTTCTCCACGGCGCCGTAAGGCTGCAGCAGGGTTACGCCTGCATAGATGTTAGGAGCCATTTCCGGGGTGACGGTAAAGCTCCAAGGGGTATCTTTGGAAGAAGTCTGGACCCACTCGCGGGCTATCACTCCCCCGGCATTCTCCAGAGTCACAAGCGCCTGTCCGCCTTCAGCGGCAGGGATGTAGATGGTGGCCTTTTCGCCCACCTGATAGGATGATTTGCTGGTAGAGAAGGTGAGCATGGTGAGGGACTCCGGATCCCTGCGGTCGGCACGGCCGCGATACTCCGGCCAGTCCACGGTGAAACGCGCTCCGCTCACATGGCCGGAGGCCTTGTCGCGGGCCAGCACCAGATAGTTGCCCCAGGCGGGATAATCCACCTGGAAACTGAATGTGGCATCCTGCGAACCTGCAACCAGTTCTCCACCCTGGACTTTTTCCACGGAGGATCCGTTCACATAGGCATCCAGGCTTCCGCCGGCATTGTCCCACCACCAGTTCCATCCGGTCTTGAACACGGCATATTCCACCTTGTGCCCGCTCAGGCGCTTGCCGGAGGCATCCACCACGGCCAGGCCGAACCTGTGGGCCTTGTCGGTCTCCAGAAATTCGCCTTCCGGCACCAGCACTCCTACATAAGAACTATACGGGGAATACGGGATGGTTTCGGTGGTGAAACTTTCATCTCCGCCAGGTTCCTGAACCGTAGTCACAACAAAGGCCTGCAGCATGCCGGGAGCATTCTGCGAGGCGGGAAGAGTCACCCTTGTGTTGAGATTGCCGCTTGCGTCCAGGCGGGCCTTGAACAGATCCACCTCGCTGGCGCCATAGGTGTTGGAAGGGGCGTAGAAGGAGTATTTCTCAAAGCCCTTGAAGGGATTCGAGCCGGCCTTGCGAAGGGTCATCTGCGCCCTCACAGGCATATTGCCGGCCACTCCCCCGGAGAGCCAGGAAGCGCTCGCCTGGAGATTGGCGGCTTTGCCAGCCTCCATGACAGAAGGATAGAAGGTATTGATTTTCAGCCTGTTGGGCTTGATGGTCTCTACATGCAGCACCTTGTGGAAGCTGCTGCCGCCAACCTTCAGATAGGCATTCCAGTATCCGGTGGGATCGTCCGCCTTGGTAGGGATGTCGAAACTGAAGAATCCATCCGTCCCTTTCCGGGTAAGCTTGCTGTAGAACTGGCCTTCCGGGGTGTAGATTTCCAGGGTTGCCGGATGCCCTTGCGGGAGGGTCTTGCCGCGGTCTGCTATCAAAGCCGTCACGTGCAGGGTGTCTCCGGGGCGCCATACGCCGCGCTCACCGTAGATGAAGGCCTTGATGCCTTGCTGAAGCATGTCTCCTCCGACGTCGAAGCGGCTGGTGGAACGCTCGTTCCCGCCTGTCACCTTGAGGTAGGATGTGCTTCCTCCAGCCTTTGCAACCACGGCGAAGGGTTTACGGGCAGCGTTCAGGGCAAGTGTTGCCAGACCGTTGCCGTCGGTCTTGCCGGCGGCTATGCTTTGCAGCTGATAGTCATACACTTCCACCTTGGCGCCGGATACGGGTTTGGCGGTTATCAGATCGGTGGCGGCCACCCAGATACGGTCGCCTCCGGCATAATCCGCCATCAGTCCGAGGTCGCTGGACAGCAGCTGCACGGCAGGGAAACGGCGGGATTCCATATAGTAGGAAGGCTTTGAAGGGTCTTCGGACTCGTTCCAGTTGTATTCGTCCCAGTCGTAGTAGTTATCCCAGTAATAAGGGCTGGGCTTGTCCCACTCCGCCTCGTCTTCCCTGGTGGGCTTGCCATCCGGCTTGCTGACCGCCTGCACGGCTTCCTTGCCGCCGTAGAGGCTCTGGTCCAGACGGAAACTCAGGCGTATGCGGTATATGGCCCCCGGCTCCTGCCTGAACAGGCCGCTCAGATCTATGCAATGGTCGTTCCAGCAATGGAGGTCCTTGGTGGCATCGAGGGCGACGTCGCCCTTATAGACCAGGCGCCCGCAGCGACGCAGGTCGTTCTGGGAGCCGAAGTCGTTGTCCTGCAGGAACATGAGTATGTTCTTCTCGTATATCTTCACCACTCGCACCTCAACCGCTGAAAGGTTGACCGCGCTGAATGGAAGGATAAGGCTCTGCTTGTCCGGAAGGATGTTGCCTTTGAAGGGGATGCGCACGGCCGGGGCCTCGTCGGTTTCCGGGAAAACGCGGACGAAATCGGTCTCGAGGGCTGCTCCGCCGGAGGATTTGAGGCCCCGGTCCAGAGTCAGGGTCATATCTCCCTTGCGGCCTTCGAAGTAAACCTTTATTGTCTGGTCTTGCACCTGAACATAGCTGCGGGCGGCTCCCTTTAGCTCCACAAGGCCCTTGACAGTGGCGTTCGCGGGGGCCTCACTCATCTTGACCTCGATGTAATTATCCCTGACCGCGGCCTGCACCACACGGAAGGCCTTGCCGTTGTCCGGCTCCGGGGCGGTTTCCTGCGCCGCAACCAGATTCCCTTTAACGGTTACGCCGAAGGGAAATTCCTCCGGGGCTCCGGGAATCAGTTTCCCAAGGGCGAAAGTGGCCTTATAGGTCTGGCCTACCTTGAGGGCGCCATCTTCCGGCACGAAGGCCACCGACTGCGGTCCGTTCCACTTCACGCTGCCCTTGAGGGAAGGCTTGAAGCTGAAAAGGCCTTCAACAGGCTGGTCCAGGGCATCTTCCGCCAGTTCGATACGGATTGTGGCATCCTGGGTGACGATTCCACCGGTGAAACCCTTTATGTAAGGTGCATAATCATGAGCCGAAGGCTCCGCAGCCTTCTTGGGGCCGCAAGCGGCGAAAGCAATCACTCCCGCCAAAACGATTGAAACGATTCTGCGCATACTCTATAATATCTATCGGCGTATGGCCTGGGAGGCCATGGAAATTCTGATCTTGAAGGTGGACCTTCCTTTATAGTAGAAGAGATCCAGCACATTGCCATCCTTTTCGAAATAGATGGTATTCAGGAACTTGTCCCGGTTGCGATTCCTGCATACCGGCTCGCACCACACGAGGGAATACTCCCCGGTGGCCCGGGATACGGAGCAGATTATCGTGTAGCCGCGGAGGTCGAACAGGGCCACATTGTGGTTCTTTCCCTTCTCTTTGCGGGCCTTCTTGAAGGCGGCCACGATGGAGGATTCCGGGTCCAGCCTGCCGAAGCTGAGACGGGTGGCGGATGTCTCCGCCTTGGGATTTCTCTCCAGCCACCACTTTATGGCGGTATCCGTGAGCAAGTCCGCCTTGGAGATGGGCACCAGGGAAGGATTCTCCTTCAATCTGGCGAGCAGCCACACCACTTCCACGGGCGGGTTAAGCCCCTCGATGGCCTCCGGGCTCTGTCCCTCTATCCTGTAGCTTTCGCCCTCGACGGGTTTCATTGGATTACCATAGAAGATGGCCTGGTTGAGTATATCCTCTTCCGGCAGATACAGCAGTTCCACGTATTCCGAGTTGCCGTTCAGGTAGCTGAAATGCAGGTAATAGCGGTTTCCCCCCAGGGGGGAGATGATTTCCATAGGGGTGCAGAGCGCGGACGCTCCCGGGACATCCTCCATGGAATAGATGGGAATGATGCGATCGGCCTCCCGGGCGCCATCCGGCGAAAGGATGCGGAGAGTGAAATCCTTGTCCAGGGCCAGGATGTGCTCCCTGCCGTCTTTCTTCCAGCCTATGGCATCAAGGCACTCCCCCGCCAGGCTCAGCGCCTGCTCACGGGTTATCAGGCTGGTATTGTCTATGCGGATGAGGGAATCCTTGATATTAAGGATATCGGGCGCATATACAGAGGACGGATCCTTTTTCAGGAACTTTTCGACGCTCTTCATGGTGGGGGTGGCAACCACCTTGCCGAACTGCCTGGTTTCACCCTTAGTCTGCG
>JAEEGL015362714.1_pt1 | contig 28732 bp, 21 predicted proteins | sample 9134231 | NCBI WGS metagenome assembly JAEEGL01 (sample SAMN16246548, study PRJNA631951) | gut metagenome | biome: gut microbiome; feature: rumen; material: fiber-attached | host: Bos | place: Iran: Karaj | collected 2018-10 | reverse complement strand
TTTGTTGTCGAGAACGCCGTGGATCTTTGTGATCAGGTTGAACACTCTTTCGCTGCCGATATTGAGTGAGTCGTACTCGTCGACAAGAGTTACTCCGCTTCCCGTAAGAAGAGCTCCGGTGGAACCGAAATCGATAAGACCGTAGCAGTCTTCGATCGTGAAGTCGGGGTTGCCGTCGAGGTCGCCGTGAACGGCGCCTACCATCTCGAGGAATTTGTCGACGGTCCATTCGTTGGCGTCAACAAGGTCGTGAGGATTGTCAAGACCGTAGTCTTCAACGATCTGGGGATTGAAGAAGATGCATCCGGTCCAGGAAAGAGGAGCCATCGTAACGTCGTTGGTTGCAACGAAAAGTCTGTCTGCAACTGTCAGCGATTCGTTGACGCTCGGGTTCCAGTAATCCGCTTCCAGATCGATGTATCCCTTGTCGTCGAGGTTCTTGAAATCGTAGAACGCGCCGTCGATAACGCCTGTCGCGAGTCTTTGCGCCCATCCGTAAACGACGTCGTAGTACTGGTCGCCTTTGAGCACCAGGTTCTGATACTCTTCGTATCCGCCCTCTTTGACTACGTTATCGATCTTAACGTTGTACTTCTGCTCGCAGAGCATGTTTCTCTTGTAGACTGCGTCGCTTGTTGCAACGCCGACGATACTGTCGCAGTCTATCCATTCGCCGCAGTAGTATTCGTTTCCGTTTACGTCACTGGTGAATGTAATGAAAGAGAAAGCGTCTCCGCCGTAGTCAGCCTGCTTGAAGTTCATATTCGAGTCGTCGCTGGGAGTGGAAGACTCGGTATTTACTCCTGTTTCATCATCGTCGCCCGACGCACAAGAAGCAAGTGCTGCAACGGACATGCAAATCACGAGAAGAAGTGCGAGAAGTCGCTTTGTTTTCATGATTTTCCTGCCTTTCAAAATAATAAATAAAATAGATTTTATATTTAAAGTCTGCCGTGTTGGGCAAACAGTCTGACATATTTATTCGATAACGACCGTGCGGAGCCCGAGCACTTCCGCAAAGAATCTCATTTCTTTTACGGTCGCACCGTAGGTGAGCGAACTGTGGTGCGTGACTCCCGCCTCGCTTATTCTCTCGAGAAATTCCGGAAGCGGAACGTGGGGCTTCATCCATCCTCTGACCGTGCCCACGAAATTATCGTCGGGACAATCGACCATGGTGACCGGAGAAATAAGCATCGTGTACTTTCCGTCCGCGTCCTTGAATACGTTTGTGAATATCGCGTCTCCCGCCATATAGCACCCGTATCCGACGACAGGATCGTCCGCTTCGCCGAATATGAACGAGATCTTCTTCATTTCGTTGGTGCAGTCTGTAAGAGCGGGATTGTATTCGCCCATGTGGCTCAGATACAGAGAGTTGCCCTTCCAGTCGGGACAGAAGATCTCGACGAACGTCGCATCCGTGAAGCCGCGCATCAGCGCGCCGGTTATCGACGCTGTGAGGACGTCGCCTTCTCCGGCGTATCCTATTCCGCGCTCCATAGCTTTGCAGCATTCCATGAACGGCATGATCTCGAGGCCGTTGGACGGTCTTATCTCTCTGAAGTTGACCGTGAACGCCGCAAGACCTTTTTCTTCGATCCAGCGTCTTACCGCGAGACAGTTGCGGACCGTTTTGCGGTGGCACTCTTCGTCTATCTCGTCGAGAGCGACGTAATTGTCTTTGTCATATTCGATCTCGCGTTCGATCTCTTCGTCGGTAACAGCCGCGCGGAGAGCTTCGAGCTCGGCGCCGTTTGAATAAACGGCCTCGACTCCGAATACGTCTTTCAGTTCTTCGTCGGAAATGAGGAAGTCTCCCATCCCGTCGAAGCTTCCGCCGATCGTACCGACTCTGGTGCCCTTAAGGCTTGCGGCTCCCGCGGCGGCTCTGACGAGCCGTCCTGCGCGAAGCGCTACGTCGGACGTCGGATAGTGTCCCGCCGCTATCGCGTACGGTTTTCCCGCGCGGCGGAGCATGTTCGTCATATCCATTACTCCGTGGATACCGTGGCAGTAGTTCATCTCGCCCGGATCCTGAAGAGGTGAGAAATCATAAGTTTCCGTAGTGTCGAGCACTACTATGGGAAGCGGAGTTTTTGAAAGCACTTCGATCGACTCGAGCGAGGGGGAGTATGCCGCGTGCCACGTTACCAGAACGTCGCACCCTTCGCTCTCGAATCTCGAAACGGCTTCTTCAAATTCCGGCTTTATGCTGCAGAACTCCGATCTCACTACTTCAAATCCCTGAGCTTCGAAATCCTTCGCGAGATCCTCGTAGAAAGGCTCTGTCCTCGGGCGGACGACGAATCCGCAGTCGTCATAAAGCTTGATGTAAAGCGGCAGAAAGCCGATCTTTATCTTTTTCATATCAATCCTCATAGCGTGTATCCGAACAGCTCGGACGCGTTTTTATACATTATTCTTTCAACGTCTTCCTTTGTAAGAGAAAGCTCTGCGGCGGCCCTCTTCAGCGCGCGCATCTCCTCGTACATGAAAGTCGTGATCTCCGTCTCGTCCGTCTCTCTCATGTGGGAGTCGTTTGAAACGTCGCCGTAAGCGCCTCTCGGCACTACGTTTATGTATTTGCCGTTCTCGACGATGCGGTACATCCTCATCTTCGTTATCGGCATATCCGAACCGAATAGAAGTCTTTTTGTTCCGACGGCTTCGATGCACTTGACCATGGCTTCGGTCAGCACGTTCGCAGTGAAATCGAATCTCATGTTCTTCGTGTTCTTAAGGATCTCGAAAGCGTTGCCTATATCCTCGGGAGCGTACGCTCTTCCGATGTGGGCGATTATCACTTTCGCCCCCGGATATTTTTCTTCGATCTCCATCATCTGGGCGAGGTTTACAGGGTCGCGCAGACGAAGAGCTCTCGGGATATGAAGCATCACGATACCGCCGACCTCGTCCATGAGTTCGAGGTGCTCGTGAGTCAGAAAGTCGAAGATCCTGACCTCGCTCTCGGGGATGTACGGAGGGCAGTTGTTCAGGTACGGCTTGATACCGACGAAACCTTTCGCCATTGCCGCTCTTATCTCGTCCTTCGTCGTGTCCCAGTTCGTGCAGTAAAGGGCAGGATATCCGTACTTCTTCGCTTCGGCGAGCGCGAAGCCGTTGACTTCGTCAAGTCTGCACGTCGGCATTCCCATGACTACCGCGCCGACTTTCCTGCCGGGGAACATCTTTGCGTAGGACTCGGCAAGATCCGCTCCGTCAAGCTCGGGAGCGACTATGTGAGGCCACATCACACACCCCTTTCTCTCTTCGGGGTTCTCTCTCTGCATTTCCTTGAGATATATGTGAACGTGAGTGTCGATGATCTTTTCGGGGAGAAAATCGGAAAGCTCTTCCTCCCAGACTTTTCTGTCATATTCGGTTACGTTTACTCCGAACATTATTTCCACCTGATGCTTTCGAATTGATTATGCAATTACTGATTTACGAAATTATTTTACCATATGAAACCGTGTTGTTCAACATATAAGGTTTGCACATTATATAAATAAATTGTGTATAAATTTTAAGAAAATATAAATTTGCGCGGTGTATATTTTATAATTCGAAGATCTTTTTTCTGACGGCGCAGTACCTTTCGTACTTTTCATCGTAGTAGGAGATCATTTCCGGATCCGGCGGACAAAGAGGCGCGGAAGACGTTATCGCTCCGGCGCATTCGGCAAAGTCTTTGTACGCTCCGAGAGATACGAGGGCGATCGCCGCAGCTCCCATGCAGCAGGTCTCAGGCTCGGCAGGACGGATGACCTCGCACGCGGTGACGTCGCGCACGATCTTCGACCAAAGGTCGCTTCTCGCCGCTCCTCCCGTCATCATCAGTCTGTCGATCTTCATTCCCGCGTCGGCAAAGCCTTCGATGACCGTTCTCGCTTCGAAAGCCACGCCTTCCATGAGTGCGCACGCTACGTCGTATTTATCGGTATGCGATCTTATTCCGAAGAGCGTGCATGACGCGTCCGGTCTTGAGTGCGGGAAACCCGCGCCTGCGACGTAGGGAAGCGCGATCACGTCTTTTGCGGATCTGATCCTTGGCGCGATCTTTCGGTCGATCTCTTTGTAGGATTCGGTCTCGTCGAGCGTATTTTTGAACCAGTTCATCGCGGAGCCCGCGCTGACGAGCGACGCCATTGCGCCGTATCTTCCCGCGGCGGGATGGATGCCCGGACATATATGATTCTTTGTGTAAAGGAGCTTGTCGGTGATGCCGAGGATGACCCATGCAGTTCCCGTGGCGAGCATCATGTCGCCCGCTTCGACAGCTCCGGAACCGAGGGACGCGCAGTACTGGTCGTGCGCTCCGCAGAAGACGGCTACGTCTCTGTCAAGACCGAGGGCAACTGCGGCTTCATCTGTCAGCGTTCCGACCTTGTCTCCCGTGGGAACGACTTCCGGCAGACGGTCAGCAGTTATACCGATCGCCGCGAGGATCTCCTCGTCCCATTTTCCTTCTTCAATATTGAAGAGCTGTCTGATCGCGGCGTTCGTCGGATCCGTGACGTATTTCCCGGTCAGCTTTTTATTGACGAATTCGACGGTGGAAGGGAAGCACGCGGCATTTTCAAATACTTCAGGCAGGTTGTTTTTCAGCCAGAGTATCTTCGCCGCGTCGCCGGCGGACGTCAGCGGCCAGCCGCACTTTTTGTAGAACGCCTCTGTGCCGATCGCGCCGTCGAGATATTCGCGTTCCGCTTCTGCGCGGGAGTCCATCCACGTTATAGCGTCGCAAAGCGCGTTGCCGTCGCCGTCGGCGGCAAGCATCGTTGCGCCCTGGGTGGACAGTCCTATGGCGGATATTTTTTCGGGAGCGACCGCTTCCGAGATCGTTTTCACGGTATATACCACCGCGTCCCACCAATCGTCTGCGCTCTGCGATACCGAGCGCGATCCGAAATCGCTTTTCAGTTCATATCCGCGGTATGCGGACGCGATCACCTTTCCGCTGCCGTCGAGTGCGAGGGCTTTCGTTCCGGTAGTGCCGACGTCAAGTCCTATTACGAGCATTTTAAGCTTCCTTTTCGATTATGATATTTTCGATCACTTCGAGGATGTAGTCTATCGTCGCTTCGGTGGAGATCACCGGAGGCTTGAGAAGAAGCGCGGGAGGGCAGTGCGGCTTGTACGTTTGTGCGGACGCGTCGATGTGGTGCTTCTTCATTTCCTTTGCAAAGTCGGCGGCACGCGCTGCGTCAGCAAAGTGAAGAGCTGCGAGAAGCTGCATGCCTTCGGCTTTTACTATCGTTTCGGGATGTCTTGCGGCGATCGCCTTGAGGCCCGCCTCGAATCTTTCCCCGATCGCCTCGATCTCGTCGCCCGTTTCTTTGACGAAGCTCATTGTGATGAGGTATGCCAGAGACGCGAGTTCTTCCTGGCCGTTCGTGACGAGTGCGCCGAACTGATTGAGATTGTCGTACTCAGCCGTCGTGATTATTTTGCTTGCGGGATATTCTCCTCCGGGGAAGCCCTTTCCTATGATAACGAAGTCGGGCTTCAGTCCGTAGAGTCTGAACTGGAAGAACCCCTTGTACCACATGCAGGACTGGATCTCGTCGACCATCGTCGGCGTGTCGTATTCCTCGCAGAGCCCGTAAGCGCCCTGAAGAAATTCCTTCGTGAGCTTGATACCGCCGTAGTTCATGAGGATTATCTCGTGTAGGAATCCTGCGGTCTTATAATTTCCGCGGTTGTATTTTTCGATATTCGCCCTGAAGCCGTCGAGGTCGTTGATTGAAACGGGAACGACTTTGTAAATTCCCGCTTCCTCTTCCTTTTCCGCAAATTCCGGCCAGAGACCGCGGAAGGTCTGAGCGACCACAGTCGTGCCGTGGTAATTCGCCTCGCGTCCGCCGTGGTTGTCCGCCATCACGAAGAAAACGGGCGTCTTTCCGGCGTACTTCGGTTCGGGGAATTCGGGGGAGAGCTTGTAGAATCTTGCGAGCATCATTTTGATGCCTGCTTCGACGGAGAGAGAACCGGTCTCGAGGTTGATAACGCGGTTGAGCACTTTATGTTCCGTCGACGCGATCACCTTTTCGGTCTCGTCCTTATCTTTCCAGTCTATACCGTTCACGCTCTGAACGAGTCTCTTTTCGCAGAGCCTGGTTATATATCCTCTCGTGTTGTTGTGGGTCGCGTTCAGAACGCCGAGAGCCCTCGCGTTATCGATCAGACGGTATCCGTCGAATCTGTGCCCGAGAGGGGCGTGGTAGTGCTCGCTCTTTCCGATGAGATAGAGCTTGCCGTCTTCGCCGAGTCTGAAACAGCCTGCTCCGGTGACGGGAGCGGAATCCTTGGACAGAGCCTTTGCGAACGCGGCGGTCGCCGCGCCGTCGTTATCGTTGACAAACGGGGAAACAACGCTTTCCCCGACTTTTGCGAGCATTTCGTCGTTCTTTTTTTGCTTTTCGGCGGGATAAAAGTCGATCTTTTCCTCCGCCAGGCGGGTCGCTTCGTCCTTTGTCAGCATGCCGAGAGCGTCGTTCGCTTCGACGAGTTTATCGGTGTAATCTTTACCGAGGATATCGGCGAGTGAAAGCTTAGGTGACGTAAACATCTGTATGACCTCCGGATAATTGTGCCAATATTGTATAATAATATTATCAAAAATAACATACTAAATCGTATACATATAGTCTTTATTTTGTAACGGTTTTGTTAACAATTCTGCGCGTCGAAAGAAAAAACAATACCGCTTCCGATTAGACGTTTGTCAAAACAGAAGCGGTATTTTGCATTTGTATAAGTCCGACAGCCCCTTTAAACAAAGGGATCGCGGATCATTCGAGAGTCAGCTGCTTTTCATCCTGCAGGACGCCCGCGCCCGGTCTGTACGGTATTCCGAGATGCTCATATGCAAGCTTTGTGACGCATCTGCCGCGGGGGGTGCGCGAAAGGAATCCGATCTGGAGCAGATACGGCTCGTAGACGTCCTCGAGAGTTATCGCCTCCTCGCCTGTGGTGGCGGCGATCGTTTCGAGCCCGACGGGGCCTCCGTCGTAGAAATTGATTATGGTTCCGAGCATCCTGCGGTCGATGTTGTCGAGACCGAGCTCGTCCACGTCGAGAAGGTCGAGAGCGTCTCTTGCGACTTTAAGGGTTATCTCGCCGTCGCCTTTGACCTGAGCGTAGTCTCTGACCCTCTTGAGAAATCTGTTCGCGATACGCGGCGTTCCGCGGGAACGGGAGGCGATCTCGTGCGCGCCGTCCTTCGTTATCGGTACGCCGAGGATATCCGCGCTTCTTTCGACGATCTCGGAGAGTTCTCCGGGAGTGTAAAGCTCGAGCTTGAGCGGTATCCCGAATCTGTCGCGAAGGGGCTGGGTCAGCTGTCCCTGCCTTGTGGTCGCGCCGATGAGGGTGAAGCGCGGGAGAGGCAGGCGTATCGACCTTGCGGCGGGGCCTTTTCCGATTATGATATCGAGCACGTGGTCTTCCATTGCGGGGTAGAGTATCTCTTCGATGTTTCTCGAGAGACGGTGTATCTCGTCAATGAAGAGAACGTCTCCCTCGGAAAGATTGGTGAGGAGCGCCGCCAGATCCCCCTGCTTCTCGATCGCCGGGCCGGAGGTAACTCTGAAATTGACTCCGAGCTCGGAGGCGATGATGCCTGCGAGCGTCGTTTTGCCGAGTCCCGGAGGGCCCCAGAGCAGAACGTGGTCGAGGCAGTCGCCGCGCAGCTTTGCCGCGTCGATATATATCTTGAGGATCTCCTTGGCTTTTTCCTGGCCGATATACTCGTCAAGTGTGTGCGGACGGAGCGAAAACTCCGTGTCGCGGTCCTCGGAGGTGTATTCCGTATCCACCATACGGTTTTCTATATCGAATTCCATATCGTCTGAAAATGACATGACCTGACCTCCTTATTTCATAAGCGCCGCGAGGGCTTCTTTTATCATATCCTCAAGCGGCAGATCGGCGTTGACACTGCGCAGAGCGGCGGTCGCTTCCGCTCTCGAAAAGCCGAGAACGGTGAGCGCGTCGCGCGCGTCGGACAGCTTTCCTGCGGAGCCTTTTGAGACTTTGGCGGATGAATCCGGACGGGACGCGGCGTCGGCGGAGCCCGGCACCGGGAACGCTTTTGCGAACTTGTCCTTCAGCTCGAGCACTATCCTTGCGGCGATCTTCGCGCCGACTCCCTGGGCTCTTGAGATAGCGCGGGAGTCCTCCGATGCGATCGCTGAGGAGAGCGATACGGGATCCATGGCGGAAAGCACCGCCATAGCGCATTTGGGACCAACGCCGGAGACCGTGATCAGAAGGCGGAACGCCTCGAGCTCGTCTGTGTCGAAGAATCCGAACAGTTCGACTCCGTTCGCTTCGCTGATCTGCATGTGAGTATAAACTCTCACTTCCTTATCGGTCAGAGGAGAGAGCTTCGTAAGAGTATTCGCCGTAACGGTGACCTTGTAGCCGACCCCGGCGCACTCGATGACCGCGGTATAATTCAGCGCGTCAAGAAGTATTAGTTCTCCTGTAAGACAGTATATCATGATTCTCCTCCTTCACCGTCATCCGGTTTTTCTTCGGTATCGCCGCCGCCGTCCGGCTCTTCCGTCTCCTGTAAGTCCGGCAATGCCGGAGCGGCGTCGTCCGGCGCAGTATCGGGCGCTTTCGTTCTTTTAAGGAGCATACGGTTTCCGAGCGCGATCAGTATAAACGAGACGAGTCCCGCGATCGATATCAGATTTCCGTACTTGACGGACTCCGGCTTGTATTCGAGAGTCAGTTCGTGCTCGCCCGGATCGAGCTCGAACGTGAGCAGAGCGTCGACGACTTCGTATGTCGCGACCTCTTTGCCGTCGCAAACGACGCGCCATCCCTTGTCGTAGGGAATGGACGTGTAGATCTGAGTCCTGTCCTCCGGAACGGTTATGGTGCCCTTTAAAGTGTCCTCCGTATGGTACGTGAACGTCATCGGGTATTCTCCGATGTTTTTGAGGGCTTTTTCAAAAACCTCCGTATCAAGGTATCTGAAGTACGAAACGTCGTGCTGTACGTAAAGCTCGCTCTTCTTGAGCTCGAGAGAGACGGTTATGAGTTCTCCCGGACTGAACGAGCCCAGATCGATTATCCTGTACGTTTCGTTTTCGTAATAAGTTCCTATGGACTCGCCGTTGAGATACAGTCCGGCGTCCCTCGTGTACTTGCTCGGGAAATAGCAGTAGAGAGGGTCGGACGAGTCGATCTTTATGCTGTAATTCACTTTGGCGCTCATGTCGTCGCTGAGCTTTTCATACTTGTAATGCCCCGCGATAACGCTCTCTTTTATATTTGTCGTCAATATATCCGAGACCTCGGCGTCGCGGAAAACCTTCTCCTCGATACCGCCGTCGGTGCGCATATGAGAAACGAGGGAGTCGAGCCTGTCGAAGGGAGACGTCATACCCTCGTCGGTAAACGGCGCGTTCGTCAGAGTCGCGGGGACCGCCGTGCAGACGGACAGGGCGTACGGATTGCTGTAGGATATGAGGTTTCTGTCGTCTTCTGTATAGTCGAACAGTTCATCCGCCTCGTAGACGTTGTCGCCGTGCTCGGCTATTATGTATTTGATCCCCAGAAGGGAGTCGGAAACGGGATTTCCGCCGAGATATTTCGACCAGTGGGATTTAGAGGCGTATCCCATTCTGTTTAAGAATTTTATGGTGGAGGCGTTCAGAGTGGAAGTCGATCCCGAAAGGCCGTACATACCGAGCGCCATATTGTCGTTTGTCTTTCTCGAAAGAGTCTTTTCCGTTCGGTAGAAAGAGTCGTCGTATTCCTTGATATCGTCTGCCGCGACGGATACTCTGTCAAGGAAAGTTCTGTATCCCGTCCGTCCGGAAAATACGACGTCTTCGTCGAGCGCGTTGAAGTTGACGAGCCCCGAGGCGAACATCTCGCCGCACACCAGTACGATGAGTATCTTCTTTGCGACGCCGGATCTCTCTGCGCTTTTCGATCTGACGGCGCGCACGAGCACCGCGTATATGAAGAGGAGAAGGACCGACGGTATGAGCGCGGTCATATCCGGCAGGTTCTCAAGTTCCATCGTCTGGAGAAATACGAGAAGGCCTACCGTCGCGGCGAAGGAGAGGGAGATCCATTTGAAGCTGATCTCTTTTATGTGCTCGAACACCCTGAATCCCCAGTAAAGAATGAAGAAACAGAGCATGTACGCGTATCTGTAATTGAGCCAGTTGGGCTTCTGCATCCCGTGCCATACGAGGTCGAGAGTCGTGATATTCATGCTGAGGACGAAGAATATCAGCGTGACTGCCGACATTATTTTTTCCCGCAGCGGGATCTTTTTGCACACGAAATACAGCGGCGCGATAAGAAGGGAGAGCGTGCCGGTGTAGAGGAACGGCAGTCCCTCCGGGCGCACGGTGTCGTAAGAGCCGAAAAACAGCTTTGAGAGCATTTCGGCAAGCTTGAATTTGGTCTCCGGAGCGAAGCTCGGATCGGAGAAATCCGTCTTTCCGAAGGACAGCGAGTAGTAAGTCGGGAGGATTATCACCGCTCCGATGCACACGGCGCAGACCGAGGCGGTCGCAAACCGCCCGAAGCTCTTGATGAAGTGGTGCTTGATCCCGCGCTCGTTCAGCTCACCGCGGCTCTTTGAAAAATAGAACAGGAAAAAGTACACCGCGGAGAAGATGCAAGTCATGTAGCCTATGTAGAAGTTGCTGAGTATGCACAGGGAGAGGGTGACGACGTAAAGTGATATCCCGCCCTTCTTTATTATCTGCTGAATGCCGAGCAGAACGAGAGGGAAGAGGATGATGTTGTCCGTCCACATCAGGTTGTGCTGCATAACTACCGCGTAAGCGGTGAGAGCCCACATGGAGGAGAACATGACTGACGCGAGAGGGAGGCGCTTTACCGTCTTGTGCATGAAATATCCGAACGTGAATCCTGAAAGTCCGCATTTCAGAACGAGAAGGAATCTTATGGCTTCCGTCATGTGTTCCTTCGGGAAGAGCGCGACTATGAAAGAGAGAGGGCTTGCGAGATAGTAGGCGAAGATGCCCATGAACTCGCCGCCGAGCGCTCTTCTGAACGAATATACGAAGCTGCCGCCTTTCGTGACGATGTCGCGCAGAGCTTCGAAGAAATAGACGTACTGACCGTTCAGATCGAGTACGAGGACGGAGCCCTCGCCCACGGGGTAGACTCCGCGCGCCAGATACATTATGTAAAGCAGAAGCGCCGGGATGAGGAAGCAGAATCCGAGATATTTCTTTCCGTAAAGCCTCGTATTCAGTCTCTCGAAAAACCGCCTGACTTTGCCGGGCCTGTTCGGCTTTTCGTCCGCCGCGGCAGGAAGCGCGACAGGTATGTTTTCCTGATCGACGGGTTCTGAGAAGGTGTTGTCGATTTCGTTGTTCATGCGTTTTGCCTCTGAAAATTATAATCATAGACAGTATATCATATATAAAGTGAAAAGTAAAGTTTTACGCAAAATATTGAGATTTTTTCGGTGAAATCCCGGCGCTCCGGGTCAATTCACAAAATATAAATCAAAATATCATTGACTCTTAATCAATATTCTGTTATAATATAGCATTATAAATGTAAAATGGAGAACTATGCCGTGAGAATACTTGGCCTCGACCCCGGGATCGCAATAGTCGGCTGGGGAGTCATCGATTCGGAAAATTTCAAATACAATCCGATAGCTTACGATTCGATCATGACTGCGGCGGGACTTCCCGTCGAGGAACGGTTATCGGCGATATATTCGTCGCTCTCCGGGATAATGGAGAAGTATAAACCGGAAGTCATGGCTGTCGAGGAGCTCTTTTGGAACACCAACCAGAAAACGGGCATCGTCGTCGCAGAGGCGAGAGGCGTGATACTTCTTTGCGCAAAGCAGCACGGCATACCGATAGTCGAGTATACTCCTCTTCAGGTGAAGCAGGCGGTCGTAGGGTACGGCAGAGCGGAAAAGAAGCAGGTGATCGCCATGGTGACGGCGCTGCTCAAGCTTCCGAAGCCTCCGAAGCCGGACGATACCGCCGACGCTCTCGCGCTCGCCGTATGTCACGCGAACGTAGGCGCCTCGCCCCTTTCCAAATACTACAAAATGTGAAGGATTCGTTATGTGGATCAGCGATAAATGGAATGATTACGAGCTAATTGACGCCGAGGGAGGCGAAAGGCTCGAGAGGTGGGGAGACAAGATCCTCATACGCCCCGATCCTCAGATAATATGGAGCGGCGAGCGGCTCGACCCGAGATGGCGCCGTGCCGACGGGGTCTACCGCAGATCAAAGAGCGGCGGAGGCTCGTGGGTGGTCAACAAAATGCCGGAGAGCTGGAACATAAATTACGGAAAACTGACGTTCAAGCTTCGTCCGATGGGATTCAAGCACACCGGACTTTTCCCCGAGCAGGCAGTCAACTGGGACTGGTTTTCCGGTCTGATCGAAACGAGGTGCGCATCCGGAGCGCGCCGTCCCGCGGTCCTCAACCTCTTCGCGTATACCGGCGGCGCCACCGCGGCCGCCGCTTCTGCGGGAGCGGAGGTCTGTCACGTCGACGCGTCGCGCGGGATGGTGACGGCGGCGAAGGAAAACCTCGCGTTGTCGGGACTGGCGGAGGCGCCGGTGAGATATATCGTCGACGACTGCAGGAAATTCGTCGAGCGCGAGATAAGGCGCGGCAGGAAATACGACGGAATAATAATGGATCCCCCGTCCTACGGGAGAGGTCCTTCGGGAGAAATGTGGAAACTCGAGGATTGCGTGGGCGATCTGATAAAACTCGCCGCGGCGCTTCTGTCCGACGATCCTCTGTTTTTCCTGATAAATTCATATACGACCGGTCTTTCGCCGGCGACTATGGGATACATGCTGATGACGGCGCTGCCGAAGAGCGTCGCCGGAGCCGGAGAATTTGCGGCGGAGGAGACGGGACTTCCCGTCAGCTCCACCGGACTTACGCTTCCCGCGGGAGCGTCGGCGAGATTTGAAATCAGAAATTGACGGCGAGAGCCGCATCGGGTGAAAAATGGGCAATATAATCACAGCCGAAAACATCTGTTTTTCCTATGAGGGGGATACCCCGGAAGAACGTGTCGAGGTACTGAAAAACATAAGCTTTGAGATCGAAGAGGGATCGTTTACGGCGATACTCGGCAGGAACGGGAGCGGCAAATCGACGCTCGCGAAACTGCTTTGTATGATAAATCTGCCGGATTCCGGACGCCTCGTGGTGGACGGAGTCGAGGTAACAAAGAGCGACATCACCGAAGACGAGATATATGAGGCGAGACGGGACGTGGGGATGGTCTTTCAGAATCCCGACAACCAGATAGTCGCCACGATAGTTGAAGACGACGTCGCTTTCGGCCCGGAAAACCTCGGGATACCGTCAGAGGAGATAAGAGAGAGGGTCGATTCGGCTCTCGAGGCAGTAGGGATGTCGGAATACGCGCGCCACTCGGCGTCAAGACTTTCCGGCGGTCAGAAGCAGAGAGTTGCTATCGCGGGAGCCCTCGCCATGAAAAGGAACTGTATCATTTTTGACGAGAGTACAGCAATGCTCGATCCGCTCGGGCGGCGCGAGATCATGAAGAATATCGTACGGCTGAACCGCGAGGAGGGCATAACGGTCCTTCTGATAACCCACTATATGAACGAGGCGTCGTGCGCGGACAGAGTTCTTGTGATCGAGGACGGCGGTATAATAATGGACGGTCCTCCCGACAAGGTGTTCACGCAGGCGGAAAAGCTCTGGGAAGCGGGACTTGACGTACCGCAGACGACGGAGCTTCTGTGGCGCCTTCGCGCCGCGGGGCTCGACGTGCCTCTCGACGTGTTCGATCCGGCGGAGTGCGCGGCGGTCATAAAGGATGCTCTCGGTAAAAGGGGGTGCTTCCGATGAACGGATACACGAATGACTGCGCGGCAGAATTCAGAGGAGTATCGTTCACCTACAATAAGGGTATCGCCTATGAGAAGCACGCCGTGAACAACGTCAGTCTGCGCATCGAAAAGGGATGCGTGACGGGCATCATAGGTTCCACGGGAAGCGGAAAATCAACGCTGATAAAAATGCTCAACGGCCTTATAAAGCCGGACGAGGGCGAAGTAATCGTCGACGGGGAGAATATCTGGGGAAAGAAAGTCAGGATGCGCTCCGTCAGATTCAAAGTCGGACTTGTCATGCAGTACCCGGAATATCAGCTCTTTGACGAGACAGTTTCCGGCGACATAGCTTTCGGCCCGAAAAACATGGGTATCACAGGCGACGAGCTGAAAAAGAGAGTTGCCGAAGCCGCGGAGTTTTCGGGGCTCGACCCGGATCTTCTCGACAAATCCCCGTTCGATATCTCCGGTGGTCAGAAGCGGCGCGCCGCTCTCGCCGGAGTCATCGCCATGATGCCGGAAATACTCGTGCTCGACGAACCCGCCGCGGGTCTTGACCCCGCGGGAAGAAGGGAAATACTCGGCAGGATAAAGAATTATCAAAGAGAAAGCGGAAAAGCCGTCGTTATAGTCAGCCACAGCATGGAAGACGTTGCGAAATACTGCGACAACCTCGCCGTGATGTCGGAGGGGAAAATAATCTGCTGCGACACGACGGACAACGTTTTTTCGCGCGGCGATGAGCTTACTGAAGTCGGGCTCGACGTGCCCGAGATAACAAAGGTGGCGCATGAGCTTGAAAAGCTCGGAGTCAGTATAGGACGTGATATTTATACCGTAAAATACGCCGCCGAGAGGCTGATTGAAAATTACGGTCTTGAATAAAGGTCCGGCGCCGGAAATGCGCCGGAAATCAGATTGAGGAATACAACCGATGAATTTAGATGTGGCATTCGGTCAGTACTGCGAAGGGGATTCGATCCTTCACAGACTTGACCCGCGTGCAAAGATCATTATGTCTTTGCTGTATATCGTGGACGTCTTTCTGGCGAAGAACGTATATTCTTTCGCCCTTCTCACGGTATTCACGCTCGGACTGATCATTCTTTCGCGAATAAAACCGAGAATAATACTGAAAGGTCTCAAGCCGGTGATCTTCATCATGATCTTCACCGCGCTGATAAACGTCTTTCTGTATAAAGGAAGCGGCACTTCCGCGCCGCTCGTAGACTGGTGGATCTTTACGATCTATCCGGAGGGCATCGCGAACGCGGTACTGATAGTGCTCAGAGTAGTGCTTCTGATAGCCGGAACGAGCGTGATACTCACGTATACCACGACTCCGCTCGCGCTGACCGACGGACTTGAGAGGCTGCTTTCACCCTTGGCGAAGATAAAAGTGCCCGTGCACGAGTTTTCGCTGATGATGACGATCGCTCTGAGGTTCATACCGACTCTTATCGAGGAGACGGGAAAGATAATGGACGCGCAGAAGGCGAGAGGAGCGAGCTTTTCCGAGGGATCGTTGATAAAAAGAGCGAAGGCGCTTATCCCCGTGCTCGTTCCGCTGTTCGTCTCTTCGTTCCGCAGAGCGGACGAACTCGCGGTAGCAATGGAATGCAGGTGCTACAGAGGCGGTGCGGGGAGGACGAGGATGAACGTGCTCAAGGCGTCGTTTGCCGATTTTGCGGCGGTGACGGCACTTATCCTTCTCGGAGCATCGCTCGTTCTGCTCAACATTTACACCGACGCGTTCGCGCTCGGATTTTGAGGTGAGAAGATGAAGCTTCTTCTGAAGATCGCCTTTGACGGCAAGGATTTTCACGGCTTTCAGTCGCAGCCGGGGCTGCGCACCGTACAGGGCGTTCTGACGGAATATATCTCCGCTCTTACCGGAGAAAAAATGAATATCACGGGATGCAGCAGAACTGACGCCGGCGTCCACGCCGAGGGATTCGTCGTATCCGTCGAGCCCTCCTCCGGCGACAGACCGGACTGGCTGAAGATACCCGCTCCGAAATTCCACCGCGCGGCGAATAACGTTCTTCCGGGCGATATTTCGGTGCTCGGCGCGTTTATAATGAACGACGGATCGTTCCACCCGAGATATTCGGTCGTCAAAAAAGAGTACGTTTATAGAATATCCGACAGAGTGACTCCGTCCCCGTTCCTCAGAGGCAGAGCGTTCGAGTACGGCAAACCCGTTACGGACGATGCGCTGAATAAAATGAACGTCGCCGCGGGCGGGTACGTCGGGAAAAGAGACTTCACGTCGTTCATGGCGTCGGGATCGAAGATCACGGACGCGGTCAGAGAAGTTTTTTCGGCAAACGCAAAAAGAGATCCGGAGGGCTTGATAGTCTTCTCCGTTTCTGCGGACGGATTTCTTTATAACATGGTACGGATAATGGCGGGAACGCTGATCGACGTCGCCGAGGGGCGCCTTGCGCCGGAAGACGTCGTAAGGATAATCGACTCGCGCGACCGCTCGACGGCAGGCGCAACTTTGCCGCCGGACGGTTTGTACCTTAAGTCGGTGGAATATCCCGTGAAAATAGACTGGCAGGCGGATTAGGAGAAAGGAGGTCGCGCAGTATGAGCCGCAGGAAAAACAATGCGGACGATGACTCCCGCAAGATAAAGATAAACGTTGATGAAAAAAGACAACACAACGAATACTATTACAAAGTGTCGAAGAGATACAGGACGCTGAAGTTTTTGTCTCTCGGCGCGCTCATCCTTTACCTTATCGGTATGCTCGCCCTCAACCGTTCGCAGATAACGTACGAGAATCTCGTATACCTGATGAAGGATCTGGACACGGACGTCGACGCCGCGGGAACGGTTTTCAAAGAGATAAAGTATGACGAGAGCTTGAAACTGAGCGGCGCCGTATACAAAGGATACTTTGCCGCGGCGACGACCGGCTCGTTCACTCTGTTCAACACGACGGGAAGCGCGGAGCGCGAGTACTCGATCTCGATGGAGAACCCGAAGGTGCTCGCCGGGGAAAAGTACGTTATGGTCTATGACGTCGGCGGCAACTCCTACTCCCTCTACACATCCATCGTCGACGTGCTCACGAAGCAGTCGGATCAGATAATCCAGGGAGGAGCGCTGTCGGACAGCGGGGCGTTTGCCCTGATCTGCCGCGCGAGGGAAAACAGATACGTCGTAAATTTCTACGACGAGAATTTCAGGGAAGTTTCGAAGATCTATAAAGACAAATATGTGATGGACGTCTCGCTCTCTCCGGACGGCTCGAGATATATGATCGCATCGTGCGAGGTCAGCGGCTCCGACGTTACTTGCGAAGTCATGAAAGGAAGGTGCGACAGCGACGACGAATTCGTCACGACAAGAATTGACGGCGCCATGCCGCTCAAGACCGGATTTTTCTCCGACGGATCGTCCTGCGTTGTCTGCGACGACGCGGTATGCTTCTTCTCGAAGGACGGCGCAAAGGCCGCTGAGTACGAGCTGACGGGACACGGTATCTCCGGTGTTTCCTTCGCAAAAGACAAGGTGATGGTGGTCGAGAGCGACAACATCGTCGAGAGCAGCAATACCGCCGCGGTATACGATCTCAAAGGAAACGAGATCACAAAGTATCACGTGATGACGAAGATCGCCGCCTGCGCGCTCGGGGATGATAATATGTTCTTCGCCTTCGACGGAGTTCTGAACAGGATAGATTTTGAAGGAAAGAGCGATACGGCGGAGTGCCCGCTGTCTGTCAGCGCGCTGCTTCCGTTTTCGGACAACGTGCTCGTATGCACTCCGACAAGGACTGTTACGGGATTTCTCGATCCGGACGATGCGGGCGCCGGCACGGAAGGCGCGGGGAGCGATTCGTCGGGCGAAATAGTATTCGACCCGGTGGAAGGCTGAGAATATTGGGGGTAACAAATGAGCATAGCTTTTGATCTGATTTTGATAGCGGTAGCCGCTTTCATAATAATAAGAGCATGGAAACGCGGGCTCGTAAAAAGCGTCATAGGGCTCGTGTGCGACGTGGTCGCGGTTGTCGTCGCTTATGCGCTGACGCCGACCGTCGCGGAGTTTTTCTGTAAAAACATCTTTCTCGATAAGATCTCGTCGGGGATCGAATCGACTGTGAGATCCGCCGCCGCGACTCCTGCGGGCACCGACGTTACGCAGTTTCTTTCCAAGATCCCGGAGACTCTCGCGGGGATGCTCCAAAAATATAACGTCGGCGGGGGCGATCTTCAGAAATACGTCGACGGCATAAAAGAGACCGGAGACGAGGCGGTAGACAAAGTGTCGGAATTCATCGCGAAACCGACGTCGTATATCCTCTCCAACGCGCTCGCGTTCATTCTTCTCTTTATAGTCGCCCTGATCCTGCTCAGGCTCATATCCAAGCTGATCCTCGTGATCTTCAAGGCGCCCGTCATAAAGACGGCGGATCGCGCGGCAGGACTCGTTTTCGGAATAGTGAACGCGCTGATCGTAATATGGGTGCTCTCCCTCGTGATATCCGCGGGAACGAGGGCGGCGGGATCGTTTATTCCGAACTGGTTCGGTGAGACGGTCGAAAAATCATTCGTTTTGAAATTCTTTGCAAAATTCAATCCGATACAAGTCCTGAACAACGTTCTTGAAAGGATCGGTTCTTAACTTGTATCAAAGCAACGCAATACCCGGAGGTGAAACTTTATGACAATGTGTTCCAGATGCCACAAGAGAGTTGCTGTGGTGTTCATGACCAAGATAGAAAACGGCGAGTCGAAGCAGGAGGGCATTTGCATCAAATGCGCCAGAGAGCTCGGCATAAAGCCGGTCAACGATATGATAGATAAGATGGGGCTCTCGGACGACGATATCGAGCGCATGAGTTCCGAGATCGAAAATCTCATGCAGGGAGACGAGACCGGCGCGCTTGAAGGGATCATGGGCGGTTTCGGAAAGGACTTCCCGGAGGACGAGGACGACGATTCGATAGACGCAAGGGCTCCCGCGGTGGATTTTTCAAAGCTCTCAGGTGACGGCGGCAAGGAAGACCGCCGCGGAAAGAAGAAAAAGAAAGAGCTCAAATTCCTGACGACGTACTGCACGAACATGACGGAGCGCGCAAGGATGGGCAAGCTCGACAACGTAGTAGGACGCGACCGCGAGCTTTCCCGCGTGGTTCAGATACTCTGCCGCAGGCAGAAGAACAATCCCTGCCTCATAGGCGAACCGGGCGTCGGCAAGACCGCGATAGCGGAGGCGCTCGCGCAGAGGATCGTAAAGGGCGAAGTCCCGTACCTTCTCAAATCCAAAGAAATATACCTCGTTGACCTGACCGCTCTCGTCGCGGGAACTCAGTTCAGAGGTCAGTTCGAATCCCGCGTTCTCGGCCTTCTCGGAGAAGTCAAGGCGCTCGGAAACATTATTCTCGTGATCGACGAGGTCCACAACATCGTCGGCGCGGGTGACGCTGAGGGAAGCATGAACGCCGCGAACATCCTGAAGCCCGCTCTCTCGAGAGGAGAGATACAGGTCATCGGCGCGACGACTCTCACCGAGTACCGCAAATATATCGAAAAGGATACGGCGCTCGAACGCCGTTTCCAGCCGGTAATGGTCGAAGAGCCGAGCATGGACGACACGGAAAAGATCCTTCAGGGGATAAAGCACTATTACGAGGAATACCATTCCATAAGCATTCCTGCGTCCGTTCTCAGCTACGCCGTATCGCTCAGCGAGAGATACATCACGGACAGATACCTTCCCGACAAGGCGATAGACCTCATCGACGAGGCGTCCAGCCATATTTCGCTCTCGTCTCCCGAGATAAACGAGAAACGCGAGTGCATGGACAGACTCGGCGCGCTCGAAAATGAACGTGGAGTGCTTGAGGCTCAGGACAACAAATCGGAAGACACATATAAAAGACTTGCGGAGATAAAAGCGGAGACGCTCTCCCTCCAGGAGAGAGTCGGCGCGCTGACGCCTCTTTGCGAAAAGGTCGAGATGACGGTCGCCGACCTCGCGGACGTTATCGAGATATGGACCGGTATCCCCGCTTCGACGATAACTGAAGACGAATTTTCCCGCCTCGAAGGACTCGCGGACAGGATCAAGACCCGAATAGTCGGTCAGGACAAAGCGGTCGACGCGGTAGTCCGCGCGGTGCGCCGCTCGAGGACCGGAGTTTCTGCGAAACGCCGTCCCGTATCGTTCATTTTCGCAGGCCCCACGGGCGTCGGTAAGACAGAGCTTGTGAAGGTGCTCGCCGCGGATCTGTTCAAGTCCCCCGAGACGCTGATAAGGCTCGATATGAGCGAGTTTATGGATAAGTTCTCCGTCTCGAGGATCATAGGCGCGCCTCCCGGATACATCGGATACGACGACGCGGGACAGCTCACCGAGAAGATCCGCCGCCGTCCGTATTCCGTCGTTCTGTTCGACGAGATCGAAAAGGCTCATCCGGACGTGATGAACATCCTTCTTCAGATCCTCGACGACGGCAGGATCACCGACGCGAGAGGAAAGACGGTAAGCTTTGAAAATACGGTCATCGTGATGACGACCAACGCGGGCTCGATGGGTTCGTCCACGCTTACGGGCTTCACGGATAACCCCGATCTGCTCTCGAGCGAAAAGACGGAGCGCGCTCTCGCTCAGTTCCTTCGCCCTGAGTTCCTGAACAGAGTCGACGAGATCATCACGTTCAGAGCTCTCTCGAAGGAAGACTTCTACGGCATCGCGGACATCATGGCGCACGACCTCGTCAAAGTCATGGCGGATAAAGAGATAAAGCTCTCGTTCAAGCCCGAGGCTCTGAAGCTTATAGCGGAAAAATCGTATTCCGCAAAGTTCGGCGCAAGAAACATGAGAAGATTCATAGAGACCGAGGTCGAGGACAGGATCGCCTCGGAGATCATAAGGACAAAGGGAAAACTCAAGTCGATCAAGATAGGATCGGACGGCGAGAGCATCACGGTAGAATCATCCAACAGAAGCAACGGATAAACGAAAAACCGGAAAGAGGATCATGATGAAAATTGATACCAACTGGCATTCGCAGACACCCGAGACACTGTTTCAGACTTTGAAGACAGATCCGTCGAGAGGGCTTTCCGCAAAAGAAGCCGAAAAGCGTGTTTCGAAGCACGGAAAGAACGATCTGTGGAGCGTAAAGCGCGCGTCCGTCGCAGACGCCGCGCTGAAAACGGCGCTCGACCTTGCGACGATCCTGCTGATCGTGGTCGCGATAATCGCCGCCGTGTTCAACAAGACGGCGGAGCTCTTCGCGATACTTGCGGTCACAGTGATCGGCGGCTCGTTAAGAGTGCTTCTCCACATCAGGACACAGCGTATTTTCGAGGAAAAAGCGCGCGGCGTCATACCGAGAGTGAACGTAATACGGTCGTCCGCTCCGGTGATATGCAGCGCGGAGAATCTCGCGGAAGGGGACATAATAACGCTTTATCCGGGAGATACCGTTCCCGCAGACGCGAGGATCATCGCGACGCCCGGCATTCTCGTATACGAGAACAAGATGACCGAAAACAAGGCGGTCGTTTTCAAAACCGCAGATACGATAGCGGAAGAGCCGGACGGGGAGGTGCCGATCGAAAAGAGAGACAATATGCTTTACGCCGGTTCGACGGTCGTGTCGGGAGAGGCGAGAGCGGTAGTGGTCGCCCTCGGCAAAAGGACGCTCGCCGCGGCGAAATTCGGAACTCTCATGATCCCGTCCGGAGAAAAGCTGAAGATCTCAGGCAAGCTCTCTAAATGGAGCCGTTACTTCAGCATAGCGTCTCTTGGCTCGGTGCTTCTCATCACTCTTGTCGGAGCGTTCGTAAAGGGTTCTTACACGCTCGAGCTGCTGCTGTCTGCGTTCGCGCTCGCGGCGTCGACTATGAGCGAGTCGTTCGGCGTGATCGGAGCTTACGCCCTCGCTAATGCCGTCAGAAAATCCGACAGCGAGGACGCGGGACGCGCAAAGGTCAAAAACGCCGCAACGGTCGAGGATCTGAACGAGACGGATACGATCCTTCTCGAGGGCGCCTCGATGATGAAGGCGGGCGACATAACGCTCAATTCCTACTACATAGGGGACAAGCTTGTGAATATCGACGAGCCCGTCGAGGGCATGTCTCCCGCGGAGCTTCTGAAGCTTTGCTATACTACGACGGGAATGCTCCCGCAGGGAGCTCTGACGTCCGGTATGGCGGCACCGCCGAGAGAAAGTATATCGGTCGATTATTCCGGAATCAGAAAAATATTCGAAGAATTCTTTGCCCGCTCTTATGAAAACCGCGTTTTGGAGAATACTGTTCTTGTGGGGCACGAGCCCGCGGGAACGCCCGAGTCCGGAGGACTTGATACCTCCCTTATCTGCAGGGCGGGGAACTACGAGGCCGTTGTCAGCGGATCTGTGGAAGAGGTGCTTGCGTGCTGTGATGCCATAAGGATCCACGGTGCGGTAAGACCTATCGCAAGGGACGACTTTGAAAGAATAAGAAAAGAAGTCGCGATCCTGCGCGGCCGCGGCATCTTCACGGTAGCCGTCGCAAGGCGCGACTCACCCTATATCAATATGAACCGCGTTTCCGCGCTCCAGATGTGCATGACGTTCGAGGGTTTCCTCGCTCTGTCGGACAGAGCGCACGGCGACGCGCTCGACGCGATAAGAAAGATCAGAGCCGGAAAAGAATTCCGCATGGTATGCTTCACGGAAGGGAGCGCCGAGGACCGTGCGTTCCTTGAGATGATAGATTTCCTCACCGAAAATGACAGATATATCACTCTCGAGGAAGCGCTGTCATCTGACGCGATAACTCTTGAGCCCGGGCAGTTCGCGGCGATCTGCACAGGATACCGCGACGGTGCGAGAGTGCGCCGCGAGATATACCGCAAGCTGAAAGCGGGCGGATGCCGGGCTACTTACGTCAGCAAGGAGCCCGAGGACATGTGGCTCATGAAGGAAGCGGCGGTCTCCGTCGCGGTGCCTGCGGCGTCAAAGATCAAGAAGACGATCCCACAGTCCATACGTTCCTCCTCGGATATCGTCATAACTCCTCAGGGAGGCGGCGGCGTATACGAATCGTTCAGAGTGACGGAGTACGCGATGGCATCGTTCCAGAATCTGCGCAGGTGCGCGGGTTATCTCGCATCTTCCTACGTCGCAAAGATACTGATCCTTCTTGTATCGGCTCTCGTTCCGTCGGTCATGCCCGCCGATCCGGCAGCTCTTCTCATATGGGGACTCCTGCTCGATCTTGCGGTGTCCTTCGTTGCGCTCAGACGCGACCCGCCGTGGAACATGATAAGCGTCGGTAAGGACGTTCACGAGCTCCAGAACAAACCGAAGGACTTTCTCAAATCAGTGCTCATCGGAGTCGCATGGGCGGCGCTCCTTCTCGCTGTTCCCGCCGCGCTCGCGGCGTATACGCCGAAGGAAAACGGCGCCCTGACGCCCGGCGTCATAACGAATCTCGTGTTCGTCTCTGCGCTGTTCAGCATCCCGGTGATCGGCGGAGAGCTTATGACTAACGGAAGCATTTTCAAGAGATCAAAGAGAAGGAGCCGCGCGATCCCCGCGCTCTTCCTGCTCGGCGCGGCGCTCGCGGTTCTGTTCGCGTTTTCAGGCTTTGCGGCGTCTATCGTAAGCGCGGAAACGCTGACGTTCAAGCGCTTCCTGCTGACTCTTATCCCCGCAGTTACTTCACTCGTGCTGTTTGAGATCTATAAATTCACTCAGCGCAAAAAGAATATCGATAAAGATAACGAATTTAAATAATATAGTTTAAGGAGAGATCATCAATGGCAGAAGAATGTACCCACGACTGTTCCACATGCTCCGCTGACTGCGCTTCGAGAAATGCGCCTCAAAAAGAAGAGACAAGACCCGACAGTCACGTCAAACACGTTATAGGAGTCGTAAGCGGCAAAGGCGGCGTCGGAAAGTCCATAGTGACTTCCATGCTCGCCGTCGCCTCGGCTAAAGCAGGTTATAAAACGGCGGTCCTTGACGCCGACGTGACCGGACCCTCTATCCCGAAGTCCTTCGGAGTTTCGGGAGAGATCTATCAGCAGGACGGAGGGCTCCTCCCTCTCGAAAGCAAGAGCGGCGTTAAAATAATGTCCCTCAACCTTCTCCTCGAGGACGAGTCGTCCCCCGTCGTTTGGCGCGGACCCGTCATCGCGGGAGCCGTAAAACAGTTCTGGACCGACGTGGTCTGGGGCGACGTCGACTATATGTTCGTCGATATGCCTCCGGGAACGGGCGACGTTCCGCTCACGGTCTTCCAGTCGATACCGCTCGACGGCATCATCGTCGTGACCACTCCTCAGTCTCTCGTCTCAATGATAGTCGAAAAGGCTGTCAAAATGGCGGAGATGATGAGCATACCCGTCCTCGGACTCGTGGAGAACATGTCCTACGTTCTCTGCCCCGACTGCGGCAAGAAGATAGAGGTGTTCGGAAAGAGCACGTCCTCGAAGATCGCGAAGGAATACGATATACCGAAGACCGCGACACTTCCTCTCGACCCCGCCCTCTCGACCACCGTCGACGCGGGCAAGATCGAGTCCGTCGGAGAAGAATATCTCGGCGAACTTTCAAAACTGTTGTTTTGAAAAATGAAAAAAGCCGTCGGCAAAATGCCGACGGCTTTTTCTATTCCGTTTTATATCAGTTCTTTTATTCTCGTTATCAGGGCTTCGACGTCGTCCTCCGTCGTTCCCCAGCCGGTGACGAGGCGGACGGGGATCATGCCGTCCTGTTCGGGAGCCCACTCGTAAAAGAAGAAATCGCTCTCAAGTTCTTTTACGACTTTTGCGGGGAGGATAGGAAAGATCTGATTCGTCGGGGAGGAGCCCAAAAACTTGATACCGAGATCGGTCAGAGCAGACCTTATACGGTCTGCCGCCTCGTTCTCGCTCCGTCCTATCTTGAAGTAGAGGGAATCCTCTCCGCCCTCAAACAGAGCCTCGAACTGAACGCCGATAAGCCGCCCTTTCGCGAGCATCCCGCCCTGCCTCTTTATCATCCAGCGGAAGTGGTCGTCGATCTTCGGATTGAGTATCACGAGCGCCTCTCCGAAGAGCGCGCCGCACTTTGTGCCGCCGATATAGAATGCGTCCGTCAGATTTGCGATATCCCCGATCGTCAAGTCGTTCGCACCGCAGGTCAGCGCCGCGGCGAGCCGCGCGCCGTCGAGGTAGAGCATGAGCCCGTACTCGTCGCACTTCGCGCGCAGAGCCCCGAGCTCCGCCTTTGAATATATCGTGCCGATCTCCGTCGGCTGTGAGACGTAGACCATCGCGGGCTTCGGCGTGTGCTCGTCCTGAAATTCGCTCATTGCGAAATCTATTCCCTCGGGGGTAACTTTACCGTCGAAAGGCTCCACCGTCGTGACGCGGTGTCCCGTCGCCTCGACTCCCCCCGTCTCATGAAAATAGCAGTGTCCCGATCTTGCGGCTATGACCGTCTCGTACGGGCGAAGCGCCGCCGCGATCACCGTCACGTTGCAGGGAGTCCCGCCGATCATCATGTGAACGGACGCGTCGGGACGTCCGATAAGAGCCTTTATCATTTCCGCGGCGTGTTCGCAGTGGCGGTCTATCGCGTAGCCGTCGGTGTGCTCAAAATTTGTCGCCGCGAGCGCCTCCATCACCTTCGGGTGCGCTCCCTGGCTGTAGTCCGAACGAAAGTATATCATATCTCCTCCGGGTCTTATTTCAGCTTTATCTCAAATTCCTTCGCTGCCTTGACTTTGTAGGTCTTTCCTTCAAACTCGATTATGAAAGTCTTGTATTTCTTGGAATATCCGTCGTGGACTATTTTTCCTTTGAACGTGCCGTCCTCCGATACCGTGAAGCGGTACTTGTTGTACTCGCCCTGACGGTAAGCGAAGTCCTCGCCGTTGTCCTCGTAGTGGATATATTCGCCGTCGCCGCGGTATACTTTAAGTATCAGTTTGTCGAGTTTCTTCTCGCCGACGTAGTTCATCTCCTCGTAGTTCGGGAAGATGGAGCCGGCTTTCGCGTACATCGGAAGGACGTCGAGGGGAGCGGAGGCTATGATCGACTTTCCGCCGCGTATCTTCTTGCCCGTGTTAACGTCGTACCAGTCGCCCTTCGGAAGGTATACGAGGCGCTCAACGACTCCCGGCTCGACGACGGGCGCGACGAGAAGGTTCTCGCCCGCGAGAAATTCCGTGTTGCAGCGCAGAGCCTTCGGGTCGTTCTCATAGTGGAGCGCGAGCGGACGCATAACGCCGAGTCCCGTTTTTTCTCCCTCGAAGAAGAGGTCGTATATGTAGGGGATGAACGCGTAGCGGAGCTTTACGAACTTGCGGTAGATCGCCGTCGTTTCCTCGCCGAACATCCACGGCTCCTGACGGCGGCCCCATTTGTCGCAGTGGTTTCTGAAAAGAGGCGAGAAGCAAGCCGCTTCGACCCAGCGGGTGAGAAGCTCGGGGGTCGTGTCCTGGATGAATCCGCCGATGTCCGTGCCCACGAAGGTCATGCCGCACATTCCGAGCGTGCAGAGCTGCGGGATCGCGGTGCGAAGATGCGTCCATACGCTGCGGTTGTCGCCCGTCCACGCCGTCGCGTACTTCTGCGTGCCCGCGTAGCACGCTCTCGTGATGACGAAGGGGCGCTTGCCCGTGGCTTTCTTTATCGCGTTGTAAGTCGCCTTGTCCATGAAATGTCCGTAGACGTTGTGTATCTCCGCGTGATTGGTTTCGCGGCGTCCGTCGTGGAACACCACGTTTCCGGGGAGCTCGCCCTTGAAGCTTGCGGGCTCGTTCATGTCGTTCCATATCGCGTCTACTCCGACGGAGAGGTGGCGCTCGATGTTCTCGCCCCACCACTTCTGCGTTTCGGGATGACCGAAATCGGGGAAGAGCGCGTCGCCCGGCCAGCAGGCGTTGACGTAGGGCAGACCGTTCGCGTCCTTAGCGAAGCATCCGCGCGCGAGGCCTTCCTCGTAGACGGGATAGTTCTTCTCAAGCTTTATCGCGGGGTCTATGATGGTGACCGTCTTGAAGCCCATCTTCTTTATATCGGAAGGAGTTTTCTTGGGATCCGGGAATCTGTTCTTGTCCCACGTGAAGTCCTTGTAGTATTCCATGTATTCGATATCGCAATGGATCGCGTCGCAGGGTATGCCGCACTTTCTCATATTTTCCGCGACGTATCTTATGTCAGCGTCGTCCATGTAGCCCCAGCGCGACTGCTGGTATCCGAGAGTCCATCTCTGCGGAAGCGGCGCGGTTCCGGTGAGATAACAGTATCCTTTGACTATATCGGGAAGAGTATCACCGCCGATGAAATAGTAGTCGAGGTTGCCGTCGTCGGCGCCGTACCACATATAAGAGGGGTCGTCCTTGCCCATGTTGAAAGTGGAGCGGTAAGTGTTATCGAAGAATATGCCGTAGACCGTGCCGCCGGGCTTCTTTGACATCATGAACGGGATGGATTTGTAAAGCTCGGGCATCTGCTCGTCGTGAACGTCCGTGGTATCGCGGTTCCACATACGATATTCATATCCCTTTTTGTCGATGAATCCAGCACGGTCGCCGAGACCCATAAGGCACTCTCCCTTTGAGAGAGCTTTATATACGTTTACAGTCTTGTCCCATTCGGGACGGGCGTTTTTGTCATACATCGGGTGAGTCGGCGAAAAGCGCGGAACGGCACTCATCTTGCCCCTGTAATCGCGGCAGAGAGTTTTTCCGTCGTATCTGTAGATGTCCACTTTGAAGTCCGTGAAGACCTTTACGGTCAGATAATCCGTCTTTACAACGAGGGGCGCGCCTTCTTTACTGCAAGTGAAGGGGGGCTTTTTCGCTTTGTTTCCCTCGATCGCTTTGGAGCGGTGTTCTTCCGATACGAACGGAGAGAATACGTTGATTATCCTGTCCGTCAGGATCTCGATCCTTCCCGTGCCGTTTTCAAAAGACAGATCGATTCTGTTTCCGTTAACAGAGTACTTTGTCAGCTTGCCGAACTTTTTCATATCGTCGACTCCTTTTATCGTATTTACGTTTTAATCTTATCATTTTATTCAGGCAGTGTCAATAGAATTCGCCGTGAACACACAAAATAGGATTTAATTTCATATACTGAATCTGATAAGTGAAAGGAGGTGCCGGAATGGATGAAAAAGTGCCGATGGGATATCTGACCGTGAGAGTGACGAGCGGCGCTCTCGCATATCCCGTCGAAGGAGCCATTGTATTGATAAAGAACAACGATACCGAAAGCGGCGACACCGGGGTGATCATATCCAGAAGAACGGATGGATCGGGGTTGACTCAGTCGATGACGCTTCCCGCGGCGGATGCGTCGTTGTCTGAATCTCCCGGCAACGAGTCGCCGTTCATCTCTTACAGCGTCGAGGTGATCAAGGACGGGTATTACAGATCGCTGATAAACGAAGTGCAGCTTTACGAAGGGATATCCGCGACTCTCCCCGTCAATCTCGTTCCTCTCGGGGCGGGGGCGTTCCCGTACGGAGGAAGAGACGTCCCTCCGGGAGGTGTGATATGACCGGAGAAGGGGTAAGATACCCGGTGATACCGGAGATGATAACCGTTCATCTAGGGGAGCCGGGAGGACCGGGTTCGAACGTGACCGTTCCGTTTTCGGACTACATCAAAAACGTCGCATCAAGCGAAGTGTATCCGACGTGGAGCGACGCCGCGCTAAGGGCGAATATACTTGCCCAGACCTCGTTTGCTTTGAACCGAGTATACACGGAATATTACAGATCGCGCGGCTACGATTACGACATCACGAACTCGACCGCGAGAGATCAGGCGTTCACTTACGGAAGGGAGATATTCGACAATATCAGCCGTCTCGTCGACGAGCTGTTCGACGATTACATA
>JAEEGL011901982.1_pt1 | contig 28733 bp, 20 predicted proteins | sample 9134231 | NCBI WGS metagenome assembly JAEEGL01 (sample SAMN16246548, study PRJNA631951) | gut metagenome | biome: gut microbiome; feature: rumen; material: fiber-attached | host: Bos | place: Iran: Karaj | collected 2018-10 | reverse complement strand
CTGTGGGTGCCCTTGAAAGTATTTATGATAAATACGGATACGATACGTTGGACCGTGTGCTGAGGATCATTATTGCTACCTGGGAAGGAGAGGAAAAGTCATTCTCCGGAAATATGATGAATGGAGTTGCAAGGCTTATCTGGGCCTATGGAGATAATCTGAATGATGAAATCTTCAAAAATAAGCTGAGTCAGATATCCGTAAGAGAAATAATCCGTACAGCAAAGGAACGGCGAGCTGGATCTCTTGGATATGCCGAAGCTATGCTGAATGCATATAACAGAAGGCTTAAAGCCGGTCTTAAGTGGAGCCTGTTGCATTCGAGCAAAGGCGGACAGGCAAAACGAATGGAGCTCATAGAGCCAAAGGAACCGGATTCAGAGTCTGAGGCGGATGTCGATTTGGAATTAGAACCCATTTCGGAGGATGATTCGGAAGATATAACCGAAAAAATGCCAAAAACAAGGGTATCACAGATAGCTAAAAAGCTAAAAGCCTGATATATAGTCAGTTCCACCTCCGAAAAGCCTGCAGAATGTGTCAACTGCGGGCTTTTTATTATGTCCAAAATATTACACATGAAATAGTATACCCTTATATGTGTTAGGCCGAACTATACACTTTTTTGGACATAGAGGAGAAAGGAAAATGGATGGAAATCAGTTGAATTTTGAGGATCTGATACCTGAAGAGGTGGATGCTGTAAAAGCCGGTGAGATATCTGTTGTTAAGGCAGATTTTTCAGATCATCTTCGCTGCGGATGGAGAGAACTTTTTGAAGGATACGACGAGTTGTATGGAATAACATTTTCTTCTGGAATACCGTTTATGGAGAAGGTTATCGATATGTTTTCACATGTTGAAATGATCTTCGGCTGTGAAGGCGTGATGAATAATGATATTGCGGCAATTATGGCGATGCAAACAGAATCGGTTGAACTTTTGGCTAAAAGCAAATGCGCTGTCAGAATGGCTGAGAGAATGGACGATGGAACATTGAAACTATCAGTCTCTAGAGATACTAGGTCACATGAGAAGATATATATACTTAAATCCTATGATGGGAGATGCAGGGTGATAACCGGAAGTGCCAATATGTCGGCATCAGCTTTTTGCGGATTGCAGAGAGAGGATATTTTATGTTTCGACGATGAGAAAGCCTTTGAATATTACAAGGACAGATTTGATGATTTTCAAACAAAATGTGCAGATAACATAAACAAAAAAGTGATCCTGGCTCTTAACAATGATCCGGATTATATAAGAGATAATATTGAAACTATCCCTATCATTTCGACTGTTAATGAAAAAGTGGTAATACTGGAACAAACAGAGAATGAATTTGCGGAAGAGGAAATAGTATTAGATATAAAAGGCTTGGAGAATGAAATAAAACCTATGATGCCCAAGCCTCCAAAGGAGACGAGAAGGCTGGTTCTGGACGGCAATATTACTAAACAATTCGCTCGTAAGTATTCCGAAAACAATAATGTGAAAAAGGAAAAAGCCAGGAAACTGCCTAAACTCCACATTGATTATGATAACGGGATTCTTTCGTTTAACGATAAAGAATTCAATCTATCGCCTTCTGCGGACTGTATTGTTTCGGATCTGAAGTGCCTTGACGGATATATGTCCAGCTTGTCATCTTTCATCGGAAACTATACTCAGGCACAAAAGGATTATTTTTCATTTTTGAATTGGTATTTTGCAAGCCTATTTATGCCAATGCTTCGTCGCGTTGGAGAAAAGAATGACTACGGGGTCCTTCCATTCCCTGTTTACGGAATCATTTATGGAGATTCAAATGGCGGAAAATCAACTTTTGTAGGCTTACTGTCCAAAATGATGTGCGGAACAAAGATACCGTTTCTTAGTAGTTCGGACTTCACCTCCGGAAATATAGAAAAACTGAAGAGAGCTTGTGAAGGACTTCCGCTGAATATTGATGATCTGGCAAAGCTACAGTATGACAGCCATTATGAAAAAATCATAAAGGATGATACATGGGGAATTGCTGACGGATTTATAAATTATCCTGCTGTTGCTATCAGCACAAATAAAGTCAAATCATTAAAATCAGATATATCCAAACGTACTGTAACCTGTTTTATCAATATAAGACTCGATAAGGAAACCGGAGCGAGAAATTCAAAAAGAATAAATGAAAGTATCCGCCAGGCTTCAACAGCGCTGTATTGTGAATATGTAAGGCGCATGATCAGTTGTGTCAATAAAATGGCTGAGGATATGAAAAACAGCGAAAAGGGGTATTTTCCTGATATTTTTAAGGAGTCTTCCAAAACTCTGAAAAGCATATTTGAAGAATATGCTGAGTCTGTCCCTGAATATGTATCAGAATTATCATATTCCGATTACTTTGGGGATATGGCAGTCGGGAAAAACGCGATGAAGAAGCTGATAGTTGCCTGGGATAACGATAAAAAGCATTTCAAAATCGATGAGAAAAAGCATACCCTTGCGTATGAATATGCAGATTCCAGCAGAACATATGAATTGACATATATACAGCAGGAACTTCCACCTGTGTTGGAGGCAAGTGTTGTGGGTAGCACATTGGTTATGAATCTTGATAAGGCTCGGGAGGTGTTCAAACAGACATTTAAGAAACGATTTTGGGAGTGATTATATCTTTTCTCGTGGGTGACCGGTATGATTACGCTTTATCTCATGACAAAATTGGTTGGATTGCTTATTTATGGGATTATTTGGCTTGTTTTATTGCCTTTTCGCATTATGCTTTTGCCTTTTAAGTTTCTTAAAATCGGATTGAAAGTTTTTTGGGAAATGATCACATTTCCATTGCAAATGGTGATAGAACCTATTAAGAGGCTTTTGAGATGAATATCATATGTTATTAATAATGGGAACATATTCGATTTTATTGCCCTAATAATGGCCAAAAGATTGAGAAATATGGCATTTCGGACTAAAATAGAATTTGGTCATTTATGCAGTTTTTGAAGCGGATTTATCTGGATTCTGTCGATTGGTTTTATCGGGATAATCAAGAAATGAGTAAGGGTAAAACATATATACAAGATGTTGTCGGAGTAATCAATGAATATGTAAGAATTCACGGGTCTTCTGATGTTATGAAAAAAGCAGAGATAGAATCTCTGCTAAAGGAAAAAGGAATTCTTAACGAAACCAGAGTGCAGGTTTCTGACCTTTGCTACAATCGAAGTAATGTCGCAAATTTCAGTAGTTTTGAATCGGATATACATCTCTTTGAGCATCTGGAAAAAGGATATTATCGAATATTGGGTGAAAACTATCCATATTCGGGCTTGATATTGTGGTTAAAAAAAGAAGATCGTATAGAAAGAATCATCGGAGAATGGTACTGCGGAAAGTTGATTGCGTGGAAACCTAATGAACGGATGTCTGTAGATGCTTATGAATCAGAAGCAAAGAGTTTTCTGGATAAGTTAGAAGAGGTTGTTGATAATCCTGATCTTGTCGGAGAAGAAAGGGAATCTCTGGTAAAAATCCGAATTAATCAAAGCATTTTTAGAGATAGGTTAATTAAACGATACGGAAAATGTTGTCTATGTGGCGTTTCTGATGAAAGACTGCTTGTAGCAAGCCACATAAAACCATGGAAATACAGTTCGGCACAGGAAAAGATTGATGTTGATAATGGATTGCTGTTGTGTCCGAATCATGATAAGTTGTTTGATCTTGGCCTTATAACGTTTGATGAGGACGGGAGAGTGATTTTGTCATCGAGTATTGAGTCTGTTGATCGTCTATATATGAATGTATCCGATGATATGAATATAAAGATATCTTCTGAGAATAATAAGTATATGTCGTTTCACAGAGAAAGAATATTTCAGAAGTGAATAGTGTTGGTGGTGCTATGCCCAAAAAGACAAAAGAGCAAATAAGCTACAATATGAGTCGGGTTAAATACAAAGATTCCGATATTGAACTAATTTTAAGGCACGAATTATGGGAGCGTGGGCTTAGATATAGAAAAAACGATAAAAGTGTTGTCGGAAAGCCTGATATTGTTTTCAAGGGAGTAAAAGTTGCAGTGTTTTGCGACAGCGAATTTTGGCATGGATATAACTGGGAAGAGAGAAAAAACGATATTAAATCAAATAAAGAATTCTGGATATCCAAAATCGAAAGAAATATGGAAAGAGACCAAGAAGTAAACAATTATTTGAAAGCTGATGGATGGATAGTCCTTCGTTTTTGGGGGATGACAATAAAAAAAGATCCGGCTGATTGCGCCGATATAATTGAAAAAACTGTTGAGGAGAGAAGAAATGTACAAGGCAATTGATTTGTTTGCAGGTATAGGCGGAATAAGAAAAGGTTTCGATAATGCATTCGGGGAAAAGATAAAAACCGTATTTGTAAGTGAATGGGATGAGTTTGCACAGAAAACATATAAAGCAAATTTTGAAGATGATTTTGATATAGCCGGTGATATTACTCAAATAGATGAAAAGGATATCCCGAAATTTGATATCTGTTTAGCAGGATTTCCGTGCCAGGCTTTTAGCATGGCAGGGAAACATATGGGATTTGATGATGACTACAAGGGAAAGTGCAGAGGAACATTGTTTCAAGATGTCGTTAGAATCTGCGAATATCATAAACCCAAGATCATTTTTTGTGAAAATGTTAAAGGTTTGACTATACATGATAAAGGTAGAACTTTTGAGGTAATAAAGGGGGCTTTTCAGCAGATAGGGTATACGGTTTACGATCGAATCCTTAACAGTAAAGATTTCGGAGTGCCGCAAAACAGGGAGAGAATCTATTTAGTATGTATCAGAAATGATTTGGTTAAGAAAAAATGTCCGAATGGATTTGTTTTTCCTGTGGGAGAACAAAAGAAAGTATGCATAAAGGATATTATGGATCCTGCACCTATTCCGTCGAAATATTATCTTAGTGATGTTTATTTGGATACTTTGAAAAAACATCGTGCCAGACATGAAGCGGCCGGACATGGTTTCGGATATGAAGTGAGAGATTTAAATGATATCGCGGGAACAATAGTTTGCGGAGGTATGGGCAGAGAACGAAATTTGATCATCGATAAACGGAAGCATTCCATGCAACCCACAACGCATATAAAAGGCGAAATTAATAAAGAAGGCATCAGGAAAATGACACCTCGCGAATGGGCGAGATTGCAGGGATTTCCTGAAGATTTTAAATTGCAATTAGCGGATACACATTTGTACAAACAGTTTGGCAACAGTGTTACTGTAAACGTTATTGAAGCGATAGCTGCTGAAATACTTAAAGTATTGGAGGCTTAGTTGATGAATAGGGGTGAGTGGGGAGAACCGTATGCCGCTTTGAGAATTCTGGGATACAGAAAACTGTTTATAGCGGATGAAAACGGTAATCCCAATCCGAATGAGTGGATGGATATATTAAGGGTTGTCAGATATGAAACTAACGACCGAATAGTTTCATATCGGTGCGAAAATCCTTGTATTGAAATCGAAGTGAACGGAAAACCGGTTAAGCGCATACAAGCAGATAAATTCCGGGCTGCATCGGACATTCTGAAAAAAGATATTTCAGGAGCTAAAGGGAGATCTTTCGACGTGTCTGACGATGTGGTGGATTTTCTTAAGGCTGCTGAAATCTATCACCTTAAAGCAAAAAGCGTAGAAAAAAGCGATATCTTTCTGGATGCTAGAGATCCTAGGAATTCTATAATACGAGAAAACATTGGCTTTTCCGTAAAATGTGAGTTTGGTGAAAATCCTACATTATTCAATACCGCAAAAGCATCAGCTGCAAAATACAAAATTATCGGAATGACAGACGAACTTATGACTGAGATTAATTCCATGGTTGATAAAAAGGGGCATGCTGCTGTTTCGGATCGTTGTAAATCTATTGTGGTTAACAATTGTCAATTGGAGTACGTGGGATATGAGATCGCATCCAGAGCAAAGTGCGAAGCTTTTAAGGAAAACATGGATCTGATCAATCCTTATCTTCATATAGTCATTCAAAAAATCATGTGGAATCATTTCATGGAAAAACAACCTGAAATCGATATAGTATCTGTGGTTGAAAGAATAATTAAAGAAAATCCATGCTCGTTGTCTCATCCTGAAATCAAATATCCGTATATGATAAAGATGTTTTTGTACTCAGCATACTGCGGTATGACAGCAAGCACTTTATGGGACGGCAAAAGTACTGTGAAAGGTGGATATATTACTGTAAAAGATACTGGGGAAGTAGTGGCTAATTATGCCATGGAATCTGAAGCGTTTAAGAATTTCTTATATACACATTGTTATCTGGATTTTCCTTCTACCGATAAGGCTCATGGTGCATACGGAGAGGTATATAACGATCACGGAGAGTATTATTTCAAGTTAAATTTCCAAATTCGAATAAGATAGATTTTTGATCAATCGAAGCCTACAAACTTATTAAATTGAATTTGCAAATCATATTTAAAGGAACCAGTACTATAAATCAGCATTTTCCGTTAGAGAGGTTTGTGACGTATTCTGATGGACTGTTAAACAATAGAATTTGAATAACCTCTTATATTACTGGAATTGAGGAGATGCAAAATGGGGCATGACTATATACAAGAATATTTATTGGCTCATTCAATATATGGCAAAATAAGATTCAGTAGTTCATCGTGTAATATAGATTCTATGCTTCCTCCGGTTTTGCAGGCAAGTCAAGCAATAATTGATAAATGCATCTCCGATGATAAACGTCGAATTGTGATTATTTTACCAGATGATCACTTTAATATATCACCACTAATTATATCTAAATATTTTGCTAATCTGCAGGAAAGACCAGAGTATTCGCATGGTATATGGGACGATATTGAAACTGGGCAACACCTTAAAATGGGGAAAGCTGTAGTTGAATTTGACCATATTGATAATGATACAGGGAATATAGTTTTGCTTGTCGGAAAACCAACGAAATTATGCTCTCAGTGTAAACTTACGACTCCCATGAAGGACTATTTTGCATATTTTGAGAAAAGCAATGCGGCATTAACTTCACATGATCTATTCATTAGAGAAAAGAGAAAGATAGTAGAACAATTAGCAGAAACAGGAATGGTTGATATAGAAATCTTAAAAACGAAGCGTTCGTTTCTCAATAAAACCGTTTTTGTTTTGGCTCAAAAAAATGACTATTTTGAATACCTTTCTGATTTGAAAGTGTCGGGGAGTAAGTTCTCGGATGTTGTTACGTACGGAGAAATTAATTTAAATAATGATACCGGCTTTTCAGTTTCGAATAAAGGCCAATTGGATTGCTTGCCAGCAATGTTAGTTTCACCTAGATTAAGTGATTTTGCTTCCGCTATTGACGATGAAAGATTTGAGGCCAAAGTAGAATCTATAATCGTATATCAAAGCAAATTTCAGGAATTAATAAATAATACGGATGAACTGAAAAAATGTCTTAGATCTAATATTCCAATGATTGTTTTTGCTTCAGAAAGCGATTTTGACTCGTTCCCGATTTTGGAAGAAATGGGATTTGAATTCTGGAGTTGGACTAATGAAATGTTATGTGAAAACAGCTTGTCTGATGAAGACTTAATTCAGCCTGAAGGCAGTATGTTTTCAACTTTCTCAAAAAAAGTATTCTACTCATCGCATTGTCTAAATTGTTCACAGGTATGCAAAGATCCTAATTTAAAAAATGGCATTGCTACAATTCGTAGAGTGTTGAAATCTTCAGAAGATATGCCATCTTCATTACGAACGAAGATGTTTGAGCTGTATAGTCTTGGGAAAATGATGATGGACATTATGATTCCCATTAATATGCTAATTCGTAATGATGTATTGGATAAAATTGAGAGAATTGTATCTGAATGGAATAAGGAGAAAGAATACTATAATAATTCGCCTATCGCTATAGATGTTGAAAGTGGTATTTCATTTATAAAAAATACTATTGAAAATGTCAAATTGTCGAAGTCAACTATGCTTGACGAATTAGTTAACGACTCGGATGACAAGATTATAGCGATAGTTATTCCTAATAGGTTTAGGTATAAGGATGAGTTAATTGCAAGGACTCTCCAGTCTTGGAGAACAAAAAAAGTATATATATATTCCGCAGCGGAGTATCTGAATAATTGCCAAAATATGGAACGATTGTTTGACAATGTTATTGTTACCTTTTTTGATGATGTTGATTATATTGCTATCAAAAAGACATATTGCTATAAGAAACTAACATATTTGCTTTACGATTTTGAAAACCAATGGAGAAAACGCCATTTAAACAGAATTAGTAATTGCATTCCAGAAGAGAAAATCAGAAAAAAAGCTGTTGATTTGGGGATGGTTTCTCAGAACAAACAAGAGATATATGAAAATAATGAAAATGAAGATGATTTTCACGATCAGAGAGAATTGATTGAGTATAATTACGAACAGATTTTAATGCGAGATATTATCTCGAGGAATGGAAGTGCTGTATCACAAACAAATACGGTAGAATGTGTGCCTATTATTTTTGATCAGACTATTGTTGGATATTTCTGGCCACACCATAGTTTGATAGATATTTCGGATCTATGTGCGGGCAATGCTGATTCATCTCGTAGCAAGGAAGCATGTAAGATGAAGAAGGGTAACATTGTATTATTTCGGAAAAGTGAGAAGGATATTGTACGAGAGAAAGCTGATGAGTTGTTGGTAAAAGCAAGCGCTACTGGTTTACGCGAAATATCTGAAACATGGATAAAAGCGTTAAGGCATATTGCTGATGATAAAACTGAAACTGAAGTCTGTGAATTGATAAATAAGGACAGGTATTTGTGCGATAGCCTTCAAGTAAGATATTGGTTGGCAGGGGACACAATATGCCCCGATAAGATAGAAGTTTTGCAGTCGATTTCATTATTGGCTTCTAGTATTATGCCACCAGATAAAGTAAACGAAGTATACAACGCGGGAAAAGCCATTCAAGAATTCCATCGTAAAGCAGGGAGATGGCTTACGGCTGAATTAAAGCAAAAATCTCGCGAAATCAGAGATATATTTCGTAGTGGACAAAATGAAGGATTCTTGGATGGGATTGGTGATGTTGAGATACATGTAGTTAATGATGTTTTAGAAAAGGAATTTGTCGACAGATCTAAAATGAATCGTATTGAGGAGGTACTGTGATGTCTCATATGTATCCTAAAAACTTTCCAAGAGAAAATAAAAGTAGTGGCGAAAGGAAAGTGTTTGAATATTTCAAAGAATTTGGGAATCCGGATTGGTACGTATTACATTCCTTCCGTTTACCTAAACATTATAAGGTAGTATTTGGAGAATCTGATTTTATCATTATTGCTCCGGGCTATGGAATATTTACTTTGGAGATTAAATCTGGTGGAGTAGGTTTTGATGGAACAAATTGGAAATTTATTGATAGGGATCATAATGTTACTGAAAAACAAAGAGGACCTTTTGAACAAGCCAGAGAGGGAATGTTTGTTGTTGAATCAATATTGAAGTCGCGTACTCACGAAAAGTATAAAAGATCAGTTTATACATATGGTTATGGTGTGATTTTCACAGATGAAGATAATTTTCCTGCTGATTTACTTACGGAAGATGAATCTTGGAGATTAATGCAAAAAAGAAACGTGATGGATTATTGCGATTTCATAAAAAAATTGGCAAAGAATTTCCAGTTAGAGTTAAAGGAACTCGAGAAAAAACCTTCGCGGGCTGTTGACCAAGAAGAGGCAGAGGAGATAGTAAAAATTCTACGCCCGGAAATAGAATGCGTGGCTCCATTAAAAACTTTTGTTGAGTATTCTGAAGAGGATGTAATTAAGTTTACAGATAATCAGTTTTCCTGTCTTGAAGATATTTGCTCAAATGATAGAGTAGTGGTTCTGGGAGGGGCTGGTACTGGAAAAACGTTGTTAGCCTGTAGAGATGCTGAATTAGCAAATGATGCTGGAGAAAAGGTATTAGTTTTATGTTTTAATAAGAATCTTGCTAAGTACTTAAGAAAAAGCATTAACCCAGAGGTTGATGTATTTCATTTTCATTCCTTTTTATTTAAATTAAGTGGAGCAAAATATGAGGAGGATAAAGAAGATTCCTTTTTTTCTGAAATTCTTCCTCAAAACGCACTTGATTGCTTGAAAAATAAACCTATTAAGTATTCGAAAATTATTATTGATGAATTTCAGGACTTGTGTACAGAAAAATATTTGACAATTATTGACGAACTTCTGGATAAGGGTTTATTTGATGGGAAGTTTACTTTTTATGGAGATTTCGCTCAACAGGCTATTTTTAATGATGGTGTTGACTTGAAAATCCTTAATGGACGTACATATTATACAAAGAAAAACTTAACAACCAATTGCCGTAACACTAAGAATATAGGCAATGAAATGGTGAATATTACCGGCTATGATGATACAAAGTATTTATTACAAATATCCGGCGAACCAGTTGATTATTTATCGTGGAAAGATCGGGACGAAGAAACTGCTCGGTTTAAAGAAGTATTAAAGGAACTTAAGAAAAAAGGTTTTGAATCGAGTGATATTGTTGTTCTTTCTTGCTTGAGTAGGAAGGAATCTGTGATTGGAACTATAGATCATGATAAATTCATTATAGGAGATATCGATGATGATCCAAAATCATATCAAGCTCTCTTTTCAACGATTCAAGCATTTAAAGGACTTGAAAGCAAAATTGTAATCTTGATTGATATTGAAAACTATAACGATTCACAATTGATGTATGTTGGACTAAGCAGAGCGAGAAGTAAAATGTATGTGCTGGAAAGTGACAAAGCAGCAAAACAGAGAAAAAATAATATGATTAGGAGGTAACATGACGGCATGGTTCGTGAAAAACTGTTGGATGAGATTAAGAAATTATTAATTGGACCTAATCCGATTGACGAGTTTAAGCAGGAAAATGGCGAAGAAATTCTGTTCTCTGATTCGCCATTAAAAACCTATGTTACCGGAATACTTTTTCCGCAGATGATGAATTCTGCGGATTTAAGTGATGAAGTGGATAATGTCGATGATATAGAAGCTGTGGACACGATCACAGATGAAGAGATTTCTAAAGAAGTTAAATATGAACAAGGCGTTAAAACTAAATCATATAAAGAAGATTATGCAGAAATTGTAACTGAAGCTGAAACCCCTAAGATTAATAACTATAAGCAGTCCGCAATGGGGATAACGGTATGTATCCCAACGGACATTACTGAAATTAGTATAGATGTATCGTTGGGTTCATATTCTGAAAAAGACTCTCTTTATCCAAAGGAAAAAAGGGATGAGGATGGGAATAGGCATATTATCATGTCTGAAAGAATGCGAAGATGCTATTTCAGAAAAGGCATCCATACTTCTTTGTCTGTCTCAAAAGCAGATATGCCGGATTCTGAAAATCGATATATATCGGATAAATATGTGTTTTGTGATGATCAGGGTAATGCGATAAAAGGAATAGGATTAGCCATTACTTTTAGAATGCATGATAATACCATAAACAGTGATATATATACTGTTACGCTGATTAATACAAATAAGTCCAAAGCATCTTTTGCAAAAGTAGAAGAGTGCTGGTTTCAGGTTCACTTTTTGATTAGATGTCAACAAGGTTTTAGAGCTTTGCCTGATACATTTTGCTCTGAAATAAAGGATGAAGATTATAAATTAAATGCTTTACTTTACAAGGATATTAAGACATATGGCATCGGACATGGATGTGCTGCAATGTGGGATGATCAGACTAATAATGCTCCATTATGCATTTCTGCGGAGTCACTTCCTGAATATGATGTTAAACCGATAGTGCCGGGAAAATCAGCAGCTGGTTTGTCTATGGAAACATATTCATCTGATAGAAATGCTTCTATAAGTGATTTACAGTCCTTGTGTGATGAATATGAATCATGGATAAAAGACCGTTCGGGTGAGGCGGATTCTCTTGATATTTCATATAGACAAACGGCTCAAAGACAAATTGAGTTAGCTAAAAAGTGTCTTTCTCGAATGAAGAAAGGCGTGGAATTATTAGAAAAAAATGATTCTGTCTGGGTTGCATTTAGTTATGCCAATATGGCTATGCTTATGCAACAACTACACTACAAAATGCCATTGACGAATTTCTCGGGCATAGATAATTCTTCATTTGAGATGATTCCTGAAAAGGAGATTGTTTTACCTCATCTTAATGATAAAAGTACTTGGTACAATCCGGATGGAACGAATGTATACGGTAAATGGCGACCTTTTCAGATAGCTTTTATTTTGATGAATTTATCTTCAATGTCGGATAAACAATCTCCTGACAGAAGCGTTGTTGATTTGATTTGGTTTCCTACTGGTGGAGGAAAAACGGAGGCCTATTTAGGACTGACCGCGTTTACTATTTTATACAGAAGACTCTTAAATCCAGATGATGAAGGCACGACGGTTATCATGAGATATACATTGAGACTGCTGACTGCTCAACAATATGAGAGAGCAGCTTCTTTGATTTGTGCTTTGGATGATATTCGTGATAAAAATCAAAATTTATTTGGAAAAAAGCGAATTACAATAGGACTATGGGTTGGTGATTCCTTGACTGACAACAATAGTGCAGAGGTGATAAAAAGAATTCGTGATGTAAGAAGTGGGAAGAGCAAAGATAATGTTTCTATAATGCTTAAATGTCCTTGGTGCGGAGCTAGTATGGAAACATATCCAAAGGACAAAACGAATGAAACACCTGGATATGTTATTAGCTCGGATAAAAAGCAAGTCTTATTTTGCTGTGCCAATCCACTTTGCGATTTTCATAGTGAAAAGAGATCGCTACCATTGGTTTTGTTTGACGATGAGATATATTTGAACCCGCCAACATTATTATTTGGTACAGTTGATAAATTTGCTACGCTACCGTTTAGACCACAAGCTAAGTCTATCTTTGGTGGAGATGGAGAAAATACGCCACCTGATTTGATTATTCAAGATGAATTGCACTTGATTACAGGGCCATTAGGATCAACAGTAGGTCTGTATGAAACTTTAATAGATAGATTGTGCTGTTGTGAAAGCCATGCTCCCAAAATAGTTGCTTCTACTGCAACTATTAGTCACGCAAAACAACAATGCAATGCTTTGTATAATTGTGGAGAGGATAATGTTTTTCAGTTTCCGGTTCAAGGTTTATCATATCGAGACTGTTTTTTTGCTAAAGAAGACAGTAGTGCAGTGGGACGAAAATATGTTGGATTATATGGTGCTGCAGCATCATCCTCAGCAACAGCTTCCATATATACCTTTGCTGCCTTCTTATTTGGAATTATGAATGTTGACGTGGAAAATGAGCAGGAGAGAGATCCGTATTGGACCAACTTATCCTATTTTGGAAGTATGAGGGAGCTGGGGCAGGCAGCAACTTGGTATATTGCAGATATTAAGGAGCGTTTGGAGGTCTTATATCAGAGCTCGTTAAAATCATCCGATAAAGAACATAGACGGTATATATATGAAAGTGGAATGGCTGAATTAACAAGTAGAATGAGCAATTCTGATATACCTCAAATACTCAAAGCTCTCGAAGTTAAGTATAAAAGCGGAACTGTAAGACCGTTGGATATGTGTTTGGCTACAAATATGGTATCAGTAGGCGTTGATGTGCCAAGATTAGGACTAATGACAGTTACCGGACAACCGAAATCATTTTCGGAATATATTCAGGCGACCAGTAGAGTAGGACGATCTTCAAATGCTCCAGGTTTGGTTTTTGTAATATACAACACTTCTAAACCAAGAGATAAATCATATTATGAAAAGTTTCAATCACAACATTCAAAACTGTATAAGAGCGTTGAGCCAACTTCTGTTACACCATTTTCACGACCGCTGAGGGAGAGGGCTTTACATGCTATCATGGTAGCTTTACATCGGTTTTATGTAGAAGCGGAAGAAAGAAACAATGCGTCACGCTTTCCCACGGATGAGGAATTTAAGAATATTTGTGAGGTTATAATTAATAGGGCTTCGAATATTGATCCTGAGGCTGTGAGCGATATTAAAGAACAGTTATTTGAATATTTGGAAGAGTGGAAAGGGTGGACTCCATCAAAATATGAAGACATCAATCCTTATCATCAGAGTGAAGAAGCTCCATTGATGTATGTTGCAGGTTCGATTCCTTCTTCAGAGTGGCAAAACAGAGGATGGAAGACACAGATGTCAATGAGAAATGTTGACCGAGAATGTCAATTGGACTGTTCGAGGATTCTCTCAGTAAAGGAGGACGAATAGCATGGGCGAATATAAAATGCGTAGGGACAATCTGATCTCTCCATGGGGAGTCGGAGCAATTGTTCCGTTTCCGCATGATGAATCGTTGATGGTAGGCGGATTGGATAAGTGGTTTGATGATGAACATTCAATTGATGATTTTTTAATTATTGACGAAAGACTAACAAAAAGACTTGGAGGAAAACTATTTGTTACTCCTCCGGATTTTCGCACATCAAAACAAGATAAAGAAAATGCATTTATGAAAATACCTGCTGTTAGATTTCCTCTATGGCAATATTGCCCTGTTTGTGGAAATATGGAAAAGGTTGGAATTTCAGGAGACAGAAAGCGGTGCAGCGGTGAAATTCGTAAAGGTGGTAAAAAGAAGACATATTGTTCTGAGGCTAAAGCTGAGAAAAGACCATTTTTGATTCCTGAGCGTTTTATTGCTGTATGTGAAGCGGGTCATATTGAAGATTTTCCGATTATGGAATGGGTTCATATTAAGAGTGACTATCCAATCACATCAAATTGTAAATTGGTTAGAAGCACTGGAGGGGGCTCCTCTTCGTTATCAGGAGTGAGATATACATGTTCTTGCGGAGCTTCAGCAAGCATGCAAGAAGCCTTTTATAAGGAATCTCTTGATAGGATTGGATATTTCTGTAAGGGAAGGCGCCCATGGCTTGGCTTAAATACAGACGAAGATTGCGGTCGGAGTTTAACTGTATTACAGCGAGGAGCTTCAAATGTTTGGTTTGCTGATGTTATAAGTTCCATATATATTCCGTGGCTTCCCAAATATACAAATACCTCCACTAAAGAATGCATCTCAAAAGGTGTAAACAAATTTAAATCATCATTGACAAATGGTGATATAGATAAAGAAACAATTAAAAAATTCGTAGAAGCATATAAGATGATGTTTGAGGATGTAGATGATCAGCAGGCATATGATGAGATTATTTCTACTCTTTCAAATGTGGACGATAATAAAGAAGATAGTGAAGAAGAGTATAGAAAGCAGGAGTTTGATGTATTAACACGTGATGCTGGAAAACCGTCGGACGAGTTGTTTGTAAAAAATTATAGTTCTAGTAAATATGTAAATTTACAGTTTTTAATAAGTGTTTCATTGGTTCACAAGTTACGAGAAACAAGAGTTTTTACAGGTTTTTCCAGATTAAGTCCTGGATCACCGATTAAATCCGAATTAAGCGTTAACGAAAAAGAATGGCTTCCCGCTGTTAAGAATAGCGGCGAAGGAATAATGCTTGAGTTTAATTATGACTACCTTCTGACGTGGTCTAAACAAGAGAATGTGGTAAAAAGAGCAAAAATTATTGAAAATAATCTTAAAACTGCAGGAAACTTGAATGATGAAGAAATTAATCCAATATATTTGCTCCTTCATACGATATCACATTGTTTGATAATAGCGTTATCGAATGAAAGCGGATACTCAAACGCATCAATCAGAGAAAAAATCTATTGCCCGCAATTCATGACTGAAGATAATAAGATGGCAGGAATTTTAATATATACTGCTTCGGGTGATGCGGAGGGGTCTCTTGGAGGACTTGTTAGACAAGGACTTCCCGGGAAATTGGAAGAGATTATTAAACATGCAATTTCTGAAGCTAGATGGTGTGCTGCGGATCCTGTTTGTATTCAAAGTCCAGGACAAGGTCAAGATGGATGTAATCTTGCAGCGTGTCATAATTGCGCGTTGTTGCCAGAAACATCATGTGAAAATAAGAATAAGCTTCTAGATAGAGGCTTGATGATAGGAACTCTAAATGATGAGAGTGTTGGTTTTTTTAATAATGAGCTTTTTGGGTTTTAATGGATAATGTTCTGATAACTTGCTATGAAGAAAAAACAATTAGAGAAACAATGCTTCGATTTGACAGTACAATTTATAGAGAACAATGTTAGTATTAAAAGCAAAAAGTATATAAAGTCTATTTGTCCTGTTAGTAGTCAATATATTCAAGATGAAACTCCAGATTTTGTAATTAATTCTGCTACCTGTTCTTATTTAATTGAACATTTTATGATTGATTATTGTAATGACGGAATTAATAATAATCAATCACAAAGTAGAAGAGCTGAAAGGGATATTCATGATATTTATTTGCACTATCATGATGACGAAATCGGAACAGTAAGGGATGAGAATATAAGTAACGCTTTATCTGATCTGGAAAAAGAAATGAATAAAATTGTTAATTTTTCTTCTGATTTTGATTATCTAAAGTATGTAGATGCATGTAAACGCACTTTTTATAAACATTATAATAATATCTCTGAATACAAGCATAATCTAAACGCTATTAACGGTAACCTAAAGATGGGATTTTTAATAGAATTTCATAATGATACCACCTTGATTGAAGGGATGTATAATGGCTCTATAGTTCAATTTTCAGGGAAACAGAAAATGTTTCCAATGACGAGTGATATAGTGAATTTATTCTCACAGGCAAATGATTTGGATTTCATAATTGTTTCACAGTTTAACATGGGCGTTTTGACTGAAGCTAGAGATGTAAGGATATATGAACCGAAGAATATGGAAAAATCTATTAAAACACAAAGAATCAGAGTTTATGACAGCGTATTCTTCCCGAAGATTGAAAAAAACATCAGATTTAAGTTAGAAGAGAAATAGAGGGTAGTATATGGGTAAAGTCCAAAATATGCTTTCCGCTCCACTAAGAGATGGCAGTATCGAAAAGCTAAAAGAGTTAATGCCTGGTGCCAGAGATGATGAAATGGATTTCTTCGAGCATCTTTGGGAGTTAAAGAAAAAGGATTTGATGATGTCTGATGAGGAAAGAACCTCTCCGGATACCTTTGGATGCAAAAGCATTTTTCTGGAATATTTTGTTACACGTGATATGGAGTATGATTTTGCTTTCATAGCAAGAGATTTTCTGCTTCATGAATATATGAATATCAAAGATCATGAGATGGTCATGTATCTATCTACGGATTCCCGTGAAGTCATTCCTTTTGTAATGTTCGAAAATTGTATATTGAATCTTATGATGAATGCAGTAGATGCAGGAAGTGAATATACTAAGAATCTCTTCCTGTATCTGTATAAGACATATTATAAGAGAGAATATCGTCAGCTAAAACGCTTCAATAAGATGGTTGCGGGCGATGTTTTTACACTTGCCGGTGAAAACGAGAACGGGGTCTCACTGGGAAATATAGCTAGAATTCTTGAAATCTCTGCGATGTCAGGAATGGAGATTGATCCTGATTGTAATTTTGTGTATTTGTTACTGAATGAGCATTTGGGTGAACTTGATCCACCTGATGAGTCGAGATATCTGGACGCTGTTAATGAAAAATTCACAGGAACAGATATGGAACTTCTGGAAATATTCGGAAGTGAGGATGAAATGGAGCGGATGTATCGCAGGATGGAACCGCTTATGAGTAATATAGTCAGGGCAATGGGGTACCGTTCTGATTATGTTTATCTTTCTGATTTTAAACGTGATGAGATAATGATCAGGCTCCGCAACACTCTGGCTGTCATGAAAATGACTTTCAAGGACAAGGAGTTTTCAAAGGAAGAGATAATCACATACGGATGTATTGCACAGGTTACGGATTCACTCTGCTGTGTTGCCGATTCACTCGAAAGACGTCTTGATGCTGTTATTTATGGTGAGAGGATCAAAGATGCATATTCTGACAAGGTTTCTCTTTTTAATCCAGATGAGGTAGCAAAGGGTGCTTTTCCCTTTGCCAATACTAAGCCTATAAAGGAATCTGAGGACAAGACGGAGGAGACCCTTAAATACAAAGAAGAGGCTTTGCTAAAGGAAATTGAAATTTTACGTAGAAAGATCCATATTCAAGAAACAGATATAAAGCAGCTTAAGGCTGAAAATGCCGGTAGAAAGAAACTTATGGATGAGAACCTAAGACTCAAGGAGGAACTTGATTCAGAACATAAAGAGGTTGTTGCTCTCCGGAATCATCTTTACCAAATGACAGAAGAAGGAGCAGAGACAGAATCTGAGTTAACTATTGATGATATGAAGAAATATCTCAGTAGCCTTAGAATCATTATAATTGGTGGGCATTCCAATTGGCGTTCCAAAATGAAACAGGAATTTCCGAATTGGACTTATGTAGATGCAGATGTTAGCGGATCAATAGATGGTGTCATTGTAAAGAATGCTGATAGGGTTTATTTTTTCACTGACACCATAAGTCACAGCACCTATTACAGATATATGAACATTGTGAGGGAGCACGGAGTAGATTTCGGATACATTCACGGTGTTAATATTGATAAGAACGTTCAGTCGATGTACAGTGAATTAATGAAATAAACTTATGGACCATCGGTCCAAATGTGCTCACGGAAAGTCATTGGAGTTTACTGAATTAAGGAAATACAGGGTGAGATTTATGGATGAGATTCAATCAATCCTTAACGGATTTTATCGTAATGTAGCATTATCCATGCTGTTTATTGTATTAACAGTATGGCTTATATGGTACCTTTCAAATGCCATTCCTTATTGGAAAAGCACATATTATAAGTCTACAAACAAACCCTTTAGCCGTATGTTTTTTGACAGAGGGTTCTATGGGGAATATCTATTATATAAATGTCTTCGTGGATATGAAGCTAAGGGAGCAAAATTCCTATTTAATAGCTATCTTCCAAAAGATAATGCCGAGACATCTGAAATAGATGTCATGATGGTATACAAGTCCGGAATATATGTTTTTGAAAGTAAGAATTACAGTGGATGGATCTTTGGCTCCGAATCAAATAAGATGTGGACTCAAACCCTTCCAAACGGAAGGACTTCCCGCAAAGAAAAATTCTATAATCCCATAATGCAGAATAGGACACATGTTAGGTGGCTTGAAAAGCAGGTTGAGGCAACAGATCCGCTTCACTGTATTGTAGTCTTTTCTCAGCGATGTGAGCTTAAGAAGCTTGAGGTAACCAGTGGGGATATCTCGGTTGTTAAAAGAGATGCTCTTCCACGAATTGTAAGAGAAATCGACGAGAGAGTCGGCATTCGTCTGGATGAAAATAGAATCAATCAGATATATGAAAAACTATATCCATATACTCAGGTGTCCGAGTCTGTAAAGGAAGAGCATATAAAAAAAATTGAACAGAATTCCAAGTCTGATTCGGAAAAGGAATTTGATAAAAATATTCCGTTTTTAGAAGAATTTGAGGACAGTATACCATATAATGTTTGCCCTAGATGCGGAGGTGAACTGATTCTAAGGACAGCTAAAAAGGGAGAAAATACAGGTAATAAGTTCTATGGATGCTCTAATTATCCTAAATGCCGTTATGTCAGAAATATTGAAGGATAAACCGCATGGCAGGTGACACTATGTAAGATGCAAAGTTTGGACTCTTTGGGATAGTTACGGCAAAACTTGGCGAATATACCTATCGTTACTACTAATGACGCTACGATGCGGTTTTATCATGAAAGAACGGGCTGCTACACATGAAAAATATGTGTGAGTAGCCTTATTTATTGAAATCTGCACGTATGTTCTGATTGATATTCGGCGTTTAAGCGCTTATAATTATCTCTGTAGTGATGTATGCCTAAGGAGATTCGCTATGGATTATATGACAATAAAGGAAGCATCTGAAAAGTGGGGTCTTTCTGTTAGAAGGATTCAGACCATCTGCAATGAAGGAATGGTTGATGGTGTGATTAGATTTGGACGTGAATGGGCGATTCCCAAGGATGCTGATAAACCTATAGATAAAAGAATAAAGTCCGGAAACTATATTAAGTCCAAACAAACGGACAGTATTGATGGGATAATAGGTTATAAATAAAAGAAAAGAAAAACAAGAGGAAAAGCATATGCTAAAAGATAAGACATTAACCTATATATCCTTGTTTAGTTGTGCAGGGGTTGGCTGCTACGGTTTTAAGCAAGAAGGTTACAAGTGTATAGCAACAAACGAAATCGTAGAACGGAGACTGGCAGTTCAAAAATATAATGAAAAATGCGAACTAGAGAGTGGATATATTGCTGGAGATATTACGCTCCCGGAAACTAAAGATAGAATATATGAAGAGATAAGGAAATGGCATAAGCGAGGTAATGACAGAGTTGATGTACTCATGGCAACGCCTCCTTGTCAGGGAATAAGCGTAATCAATCACAAGAAAAACGAAAAAGACATAAATAGAAATAGCTTGGTTGTTGAATCGATAGAAATCGTATCGAAAATTCAGCCTAGGATTTTTGTTTTTGAAAACGTGCAGGCATTCGAAAAAACCTATTGCATAACACTGGATGATAGGGTGGTTAGAATCGGAGATTATATTCGTGAGGTTTTGGGTAAGGACTATACAATAACTGGGCGTATCCTAAACTTCATGAATTATGGGTCGAACTCGTCTAGAACCAGAACGCTTGTGATAGGAATACATAATTCATATAGGAATAATATTGCTCCGTATGACTTGTTCCCAGAGTACAGAGCGGAAAAGACTCTTCGTGAAGTCATTGGCTCATTCCCAGCTCTAGAGTGGGGAGAGATATGCCCGACGGATTTTTACCATGCCTTTAGAACTTACGATGAGAAAATGAGGGTATGGATTCACGATTTAAAGGAGGGTGAATCTGCATTTGATAATGAAGATCCAAAAAAACGTCCCCACAAGGTGGTTGATGGCGAAATCGTAGAAAATGTAAAAAAGAACAGAGATAAATATACGAGACAGAAATGGGATCGTTTTATTCAGTGTGTTCATACTCGAAATGATCAGTTGGCTGCCCAGAACACACTTCACCCCGTTGAGGATAGAGTGTTTTCTATTCGTGAACTTATGGCAATGATGACAGTACCAGAGTCATTCCATTGGGTTTCTCAAAATACGGAAGAACTTAATGCTTTATCAGAAAAAGAAAAACGTGATGTCTACAAGAATAATGAAGTTAATATAAGACAGTGTTTGGGTGAAGCCGTACCGACAGAAATAGTAAGACAGATTGCGGCAAATATAAAGTCAGAGTTATCTAAGAAAAAATGTGAGACTCTCGATATTAATAAGCTGATAAAAGAATATGATCTGCTACAAAAAGAATCTCTAAAGGAATTTGTAAGGAGCAATTCACTTGGTTTAAGTATAGCCGGATTACAGAGGATTGCTGAATTGTGTAATGCAAAAAGAACGGAGAACGCTGCTTTTTATACTAATAAGTTCATGATTAATGAGATTATGAATGAACTTCCGGCAATGAGTAAGGATGAGATTCATATTTTGGAACCTTCCGTTGGAGTAGGCGGTTTTCTTCCTTTCCTATTCAAAAAGTATGCGGATGTAAAAAAAGTTTACCTGGATCTTGTTGATATCGATCCTGATTCGATTGATTTGCTTAAAATCCTTTTGGAGCATATGGATGTTCCAAATAATTTTGTAATCCATATTTGGTGTGAAGACTTTTTGAAGGTAGAGTTTCCGTATGATTTTGATATTGCCATTGGCAATCCGCCGTACTCAAAACTGCGTGATCATTCCAAGGAAATGGCTTCATGGCTAATTGCTAACCTAAATAAAGAGACGAATGATTTGGCGGAGTTTTTCCTTGAAAAGTGTCTGCGTATTTCTGCTTATACGGCGCTGGTTTTAAATAAGACAGTTCTTTCGAGCGGGGATTATAGGATAACTAGAGATCTGCTCCGTACCAAGAAAATCGATAAGATTATTGATTTTGGTCGATATGGATTTAGTGAGTTATCGATAGAAACAATAGCGTTGATGGTTGATTCTAAAGGCAAACCGGGAACTACATTTATTCATAATTTAAAATACAATATGTATTTAAGTCAGCAACAGGCATATATTACTGACGATGCTTTCCCTTACTATATCATTTATAGAAATGCAGATTATGATAGGGTAGCAGCCAAATTACAATTTGATGTTTTTAGCGTTTTTAGAGATAGACAGATAACAAAGAAGAATACAACCTCTGTATACAAAGAAGGGTATTTGCGAGTGCTGAAAGCAAGAAATATAACTGATGAGGGTAATGTTGTGAACATTGATGGGTACGATATGTATATTAACCCTGTTGGTAATGAGAGTCTTTCGGCAATGAAATATGTTGGGGATACATCAGTTTATTTAACACCAAACATGACATATAACCCGAGAGTGATGAAAAATATCCCTGGGGTAATTACTGATGGTTCGGTGGCGGTACTTATTCCGAAAGTAAAAATGCGGCTAACAGAGAAACAAAGAGCATATTTTTCCACGGAGGAGTATAGAAAGTTTTATTTGATAGCTCGAAATCTATCTACCCAATCAATTAACATAGACAAGACAAGTGTATTCTTTTATGGGGTATTAAAAAATGACAAGAAATCTGATAGCTGAATTTCTTAATCAGCATGACTATGACATTCGAAAAAGCCATAATGGTCGATGGATTGACCAAAAGTGTATCTATGATGAAGTCTGTTTTGTTGCGGATTGCATTGTTGATTACCTGAGGAATGATGGGGAACAGCCATTTACATCACCGACCATTTGGCATATGCCATATTCGATGGAGAATGTCATGCATGTATTTGGAAAGCCAGATCCGAGTACTCCATCGGTAATTGATGAGTATAATAAATTCTTTAGACAACCTATGAAAATGCTTGCGGCTGCTGGAGTGCTTGCTGAAGATAAGCGGGGAAGTACCATCTATTTTTCTGTAGAGAATATGGACATGCTCGAATATATTGCGCTGAGAGAGCGGAATGCATTTGATTTTATTTGCATGTATGTAGAAAAAACCTTAAAAGATAGTGGCTTATGGGATGCATTCAATTCTTTTTATGATGAACAGACAGATGAACAATACGATAATGTGAAACAGAAATTTTCTGATTTTTGTATTAGGTACACCCCGATAAATACAGAGGTTGAAGCGAATCGTATTTTCACAACGGTTATAAATCAATTGGCTTGTAATTATCATAAAAAAGGGACTGCAAAAGGAAAGATGTCCGCTACAATAATAACCCTAGATAAGATTTCATATAATAAGCCAAATTGGTACGATGATTTAACTGGAAAAGAAAAAAATGTTTCAAGACAGGATTACCAATCACAGGGAGTTTTGATAGAGGTAGAGAATTCCACATTTGATTATAGAGTTTCAAGAGCAATGAAGAATCTTAGAGACTTTATTTCTCGTTATTATAATGATGAATCTGAAGTGGTGGACAGATATTCGATAGGAGAAAAGCAGGGGGCAATTCATCATATTTTTCCCAAGCATCGTTTTCCACAAATTGCAATGTATCTTGAAAATCTAATTGCATTAACAAGTGCACAACATCTGCAAGAGGCTCATCCAGGCGGGAACACTAGAGAGGTGGATCCGCAGTTTCAATATATGTGCTTAATATGTAAAACTAACAACATAAAAAAGAATTTGGAGGGAGACGGAAATGTTCCGGTGAAATATAGCTTCAGAGATTTTATGTTTGTTTTGGATGAGGGCTTGAATACGGATTATTTTGAGAGCATTCCAGAAAATGATTTTAATGCTGTTATTATGGGGATTGAAACGAGCTATCGTTGACGTGATGTATTCGTAAAGAAAATGAGGTGGTATCATTCTTAATATTATTGAACAGGGAGCATTTATTAATTTTTTTAATAGAGATGGATATGTACTGAATTTTAGTACAGCAAGTTTTGATGCTTTTACTTATGAGAGCATTGGTATACCTCTTTGCCAAAAATATAACCTTTCAAAAGGAAAATCTCTGATAGCGTATTGTGCAGATGCCGATTATGAGCATAGATTTAAGCTTATTTGCGACCTTATGGAATACTATGAGTTGAACTGTAAGGGATATATGAGTGAGGATAAGTATTCTGTTCAGTATGAAAACTGTCGCAAATTGCTTGATCGGGAATTAAATGGAAAGGTTGAACTAGATACACCATCTATTTCTTCTATAGATCGTAATTACATAAAAAGTATAGCTGGACGAGCAAATCGTGACATTGATAATGGGGAATATGATAGTGCGATTACTAAATCAAGGACTTTGCTTGAAGAGGTGTTCTGTTATGTTATAGAGAGTAAGAATGAGATTCCCTCTGATAAAGGTGATATTGGTAAACTGTATAATCAAGTAAAGTCGCTATATAACATGCACCAAGCAGCAGATGTAGATCGGAGAATAAATTCACTATTATCTGGTTTGGAAAAGATTCTTACCGCTATCAAGGAAATGAGAAATGAGGCTAGTGATTCACACGGCGTGGGAAATCGCAGAATAGAAATTAAAGATTACCATACACGGCTTTTTGTGAATTCGGCAATTACTATGGCAGATTTTATATTATCCGTAAAAGAGAATAGTAAGTGATTGTAAAGTTTTAAAGAAAGACATTTTTATCTGATTCAAAGATATATAAACTATAATCATGCGGAGCAGGTCATATGATCTGCTCCGTTTTTGTTATCAACAATTATATAACAGCATTTAACTGTTTTTGATTTTTGGACCGTTGGTCCGAAGGCGATGTGATATAATAATTGTCGAGGAAAGGAGGTACAAACTATGAAAAATACCTCAATTGCACCTATCAGGTGCCTAACCTCGACAAGCGCATGATCCTGATTGATGATGCGCATTACATATAAGGCTGGAGAATCGGAGCTCCAGCCTTTTTCTTTTGGACCGTCGGTCTAATACTTTATCTATCTCTGTTTTTATCTTTTTCGGGTTCTGTGATAGCCTGTTCTTTGGGCACTCCGATATACTGCAAGAGAGTGTCACGATACCTGGTAAGCTCTGCACATTCCTTCTCGGCATTTTTGTATTTTGCATATGTTTTATCACGGTCTGAACAGATCTGCCGATATTCAGATTCTATGTCCTTAAGCTTCATGGTTTCAGGGTCAATCCCGTTGGCTTTTAAGATGTCCTCAGCTCCCCAGACGAGGTGGAGATCATAGGAATGTTCTCTGTAATATCTGTCCGGATCCTTGGACTTTTTATATGCCTGCAGATACCTTTTTTTCTCCGAATACTGCCTGGCATATGTAAGCACTTCGGCAGATGCCTTTTTACGCTTGTCTAGTGCCACTGTAGTGCGTTTAGCAGTGACAGCCTGAGTATGTAACAACTTAATCTTATCATCCACATCCTGAAGCGATTTGAAGCCTCTTCCGGAGAGCTCCGACTGTATTTTTGCAGCAAGCTGGAGATTCTCCCTTTCGGCCCACTTTTTGAGTCCGGGGCTTTCTGCAAACTTTTCCCCGGAAGTGTCTATAAGCTCTGTTGGATGATATGGCTTTTTCTTTCTTTCAGCTCTTTGCTGAACGCTTTTTTCTATCCTTTCTTTTATCTTTTCCTTGGTAAAATCTTCCCCCAGAGATTGCTCCCTTCCGCGGATCCATCTTTCCTGTCCGGGGGCTCGGAATCCGATGTATTTATGAGCTCCCTCCGAGATCTCATGATCCTTGATCTCATAGCCTTTTGCCTTCATCAGGGAGATGAATTCCTCGTATGATCCGGACTCCTTTATGGTGGCATTTATGTCCTTTCGGAGCTTTGTTTTCCAGGACATATTTGTCTTCTCGGACTGCCATTCTTTATACGTCTTGGCGGGACCGGTTTTCTGTTCAACAACTGATAGGTTATGCTCACGGCAGAGTGCATCATTTATGTTCCTGATATCACGGTATGAACGTCCGCAGCTGTGATACTTTTTGGCTTCAAAATTCTCTGCAGCACAGAAGATTATATGATTATGGACATGACCCTTATCTACATGTGTCGCAATGATATAAGAATGCTTCCCCTGAAGGTGTCTGTCCGCAAGCTCTTTTCCTATCTCATGGGCAAGTTCCGGAGTGACCTCACCGGGTGCAAATGACTGTATGAGATGGTATGCGAGATTAGGGTCTCTCTGGTGTGTATGGTCCAGTGAAAACCGGAACTCCTCAGCAGCAAATTCCGGGGATGTTGCATATGAAGAAATGAGTATGGATCCGTCTGTCTTGTCCCTGTCACAGATGTAATCTACAGCCTTCTGTACGGTTGCCTTGATAGCATGGATTTTTGTAATCGACATACTTCTTCAAACTCCTTTCTGAGCTCATCTATATCGCTCTGATATATGCTTCTGGTCTCATTGATCCTGTGGGCTATCTGGTTGATATTTGTGCCGATCTTTGAGAGCTGGTAATCATATTCCCGGAGATATTCGTAATCGACATAATAGACGATCCCTTCAACGATAAACTGCCTCAGGAAATCGGAGATATTGCTGTGTTTTGAACCTGCAACTTTGTCTTTAAGAATCCTGTATTCATCGTCACTAAGACGTAAAAATACGACATTGTTTCTTTCTCTTTTTCCCATATATCTCTCCTAAAAATGAATCCGAAAAATGCCTTTACAGGAACAGAAACAAGGGGCCAGGGGATACTCCCCTGATCTCAAAACTCATCAAAAATATGACCATAAAAAATGATGAGTTTTACCGTCTGTGGCTAGCCACAGGCAATGCTTGCTATTCCCCGCACAGACGCTTTCGCGTCGTGCGAAAGGTAGAGAAGAAATAAAAAAACTGCCCTTTATCCTTTGCAGGAAAAAGCAGCAGTTTCTATGAAAAATGAAAGGTCTGAATTTTATCTGTGAGTGGATTGTAACAGAAACAGGAAGATGTGACAAGACAGACGGACAAGATTATGGGAAATATTCTGGACATGTTTTTTCGTACCATTGAATGGGGGAAGCTAACTGTCTATGGCCATTTGCGGCCGGAAACAGGAGGTCCTATGCCAGGGGTACACATACGATCCCCATCTTAATATTCTTCGTGAGCGCAGGTCAAAACATATGGCCGGCGCTTTATTAGTCTGAATATTACCCATATGGGTAATACTTCATCACAAAAATAATATTTTTTTCAATATTTTGTCCAGATTTTGATATTTCATTCCCTTTATTTCTATTGACAGGAGAAAACAACGACTTGTCTGGGAAAGGACAGACAAAAATGGAAGATGAAGTTAAAGACTTCCTTTGGACTATAAAAAACGGATCAGGTTTTGATTCAAAGACGGTTGAACAGGAATTTGATGCGTATATTAAAAAGTCACTGACACATATCGTGAGGGACCTGATAAGGAGGGATCTAAGATATGTTCAGTTATTTCCTGTTCAGACACATGATGAACCACCTCATGAAGAAACTGCCGAGATGGAGTCCGACATAGAAAAGATTGAGGTAAAACTCAATACCGTTGCACTTTTTTTGGAAAATGAAGAACTTGCTCATGGATTAGAGCAACTCACTCCCAGGGAGAAGATGTTCATAGAACTTGATTTTGTATATGAATATTCCGATGCGGATATTGCGGAATACATGGGACTACTGATTGAATCCGTATATAAGTTCAGATACAGGGTGCTACGCAAGTTGGAGGGCTTGATCAAGGGAGAAAATGAGTGGTGATTATACTGATTATAAGCGTGTAGATGCGAAAACCATTCATGCCGCTGTAAACGGAGACGACGAAGCATTTATGAAGATCTGTTACAGATATAAAGGTTACATTGTAAATCTCATTGTCAGCACTTATATAAATGCCGGTATAGAACCGAACATGATCCCATATGAAGATGTGTTGAATGCCGCATGGATGGAAATGAAGAAATGCGTAATGAAATTCGAACCCTATTAACTTGATTTACAGACAGTTTTGTTCTTTCCTGTCGTAGATTATATGATCAGTTTTTGTTCGCCTCATAAAGCATGAAAATGTTATAGGTTTCGCAGCAGTTACCGGTACATTTTTATGTTTTAAGGGCGGGTGAATACCCGTGAGTTTTATCTGTATACCGGAGATGTTCCGGGCTTGTTCCTTGATAAGTTCATAGTTGCTTTGCATAACATTATGAGCGCCGAGCTGCAGTCCTGATACGCGAAGATCGGGTTGTTTATAGATGGAGAAATACGGATCCATTTTACAACCCTAGGAGCGTCGGATATCAGGATAAAATATGATCGTGGGATCATACGGCTATGACAGCACTCTGCATAATGATACTTCCCGATTTGGAGATGGGGCTAAAGAGCTGGTGAAACACCAATGCGGCATTAACCTGATGCCGGTGCAAAGAATATTATTAATATTATTTTTGTGAGGTGATGAATTACATAATTGAAATTGTTTATCTATTCCGCGATGGTAGCGGTACAGGTCGTTCTCTCACTTACGAGCTATATTCCGCAGATTATAAAACTGATAAAACGGAAGGAGAGTGAGGACCTGAGTCTTGCATCATGGATAGTCAGTCTCCTTGATTTTTCAACATACCAGATCCTGCTTATAACGGGTGACGGAGGAGTGGTCCTGAACCTTATCAATG
>JAEEGL012991886.1_pt1 | contig 28738 bp, 27 predicted proteins | sample 9134231 | NCBI WGS metagenome assembly JAEEGL01 (sample SAMN16246548, study PRJNA631951) | gut metagenome | biome: gut microbiome; feature: rumen; material: fiber-attached | host: Bos | place: Iran: Karaj | collected 2018-10 | reverse complement strand
GAAAAACACCCCGTTCAGGTTATAATCATAGTTCTGCCCGGTGTGCGCCAGCAGGCAGTCGAAATACGTGCGGCACTGATTGATCACCGCCGCCAGCCGGATAATCTCCGGCCTCGTTCCGACGATGATGAGAAGTTTCAACTTCCCGTTATTTTTAAAACTTGCCATATGGTTTTTCTAGTTTTTTTGTCTTTGAACTCCGGAGGGGACGGGGACGGTGGGCTTCGAAGGGCCGGCGGGCGGGGCGATGGGATGGGAATCCACCGGCATGATGCCGGAAGCGCGGAGTTCGGCTTCCACCTCCCGGCGGACTTCCTTCTTCATCTCGGCGCGGGCGAATTCCATCTCCTGCTCGACCATTTCGCGGACGGTGCCGCGGACAGCCGCCCGGTAGGACTTATGGCGGATGGAGCGCAGGTAGCTGCGGTTCGCCTTATAGACCTCGATCAGAATCAGGATGCCGACGGCCGCCAGGATGATGACGGCGACGGCACCGGCGACGACCAGCACCCACTTGATGAAAGCGAATACACTGGACCAGTCAAAGGCCGGCTCGGTATAATTCTCCTCAATCTGTTCCGCTCCTTTGCGGACCGTCCGTACCAACGGAAGCAACAATAACAAGAGTCTCGTCACGATAATGCACAAATCTTTAATTCCCCGCCGCCAGTGGATATAGGCCGCAGGAAAGGAGAAGAAAAGCGTTTGTCCCCATCCGAGAACGCGCTAAGCCAATCTTCTATACACCCGAACTAATAATGTACAAATATACGGATTTATTTTGTGTTTTGCAAAATGAAAAGCATCTCTTCTTGAGCGATTTTCACCCAATCAAATCGCGCGCGCGTATAAAACGCATTCTGAGGCCCTTCCAGAATCGATAAGGCCACTGAAGAAAAACGATGGACAAAGTCTTCGCCGAGCGGGACGCTGGCCGCTTCCCCGATAATTTCCGGAATTCCGCCGACGCGGGTTCCGACCGCCTTGCACCCGCAGGCGAGCGCTTCGGCGAGGACCATTCCGAAGCCTTCGTTCCGGCTCGGAAGGATCACGAGGTCCACCATGTTCAGGATCTCGGGCATCCGGCTGTGGGGCACATCTCCCCAGAAACGGACGGTATCCCCCGAGCGGGCCTCGATCTCCCCCCGCAGCGGACCGTCCCCGATGACCCAGAAACGGATATCGGGCGCTGCCATCTGGCGGAAGATGGCGGGAAGAAGTTCCGCCTGCTTGACGGGAAACAGGTTCCCGACAAAGGCCACGACGCGCTGTCCTTCGAGCCCCTCGGCGCGTTTCAGCAGCTGCCGGCGCTCCGTGGGATAGGGGTAGAATACGGCGTCCACACCGTTGTAGAGCACTTGTTTCGCGCCCAGACCGATCTGGTCAGACGTTTCCAACAGGGCGCGGCTGACAAAGAAATTCATCTTTGCGAGGGCCATCAGCGAGGCCGTCTCTTCGCGGATGCAGGGATACTTGAACGGCTTGGTATGGATGTCGGATCCATGCCAGCTGACGCTGTAGGGGGTGCCATACAGGCGCTGGGCCTCCCGGGCGAGGAAGGCGCCCTCGAAGCTATGGGCCGAAATCCAGTCAAAACCCTTCAGAAGAGCGGCCTTGCGCCGGAGGAAACGGGGATAAAAGAGCGGCCGGCGGCCAAGCTTGAAAAAGAGGAAATGGTCCAGGATGGAGTACGGCATCCAGAGCATCCGGTAGCTTACGCCGTCGAAATCCAGGCGCTCCGGACGGCCGAGCTTCCGCTCGGAAACACCGTCCAACCAGCGCTTTCCCAGCAGCAGCCGTTCGATCCAGGTATAGCGGACCTGGACACAGAACACTTCCACTTCGAGTTCCGGCCGGGCCGCAAGGTGCCGGGCGCGTTCCAGTTTGGCATGGAAGGTCCCCTTCTGGTTGAAGATGTCCTCTTCAAAGACGATGGCGACGCGTTTCATAGGGCCAGGTCCTCCAGAAGTCGCCGGGCAAGCACATCGGCGTCGGACGCGGAAAGGATCACCGCCCGGTCGGTATAGTCAAAGGCTCCGCTGCAGCGCTCCAGGGCCTTCTGGACAGCCTCAGGCTCATGGGGGCAGACCAGCACCGAATCCATGCGCGAGAGAAGGCGCCGCGCCGGGGAGCCGGGTCCGGTGATACTGACGATGGGCCGCGGACAGCGAAGGTAGGTGAAGAGTTTGCTGGAAAGATAGACATCGTCCGGCCCCGGGGCGTCGATATCCATAAGGGCCGTCGCCCGCTCCAATTCGGAGTCGAGGTCCGGGGTCCATGGCAGCAGCTCGATCCGCTCGCGGCAGGCGGGGGCGTAGCGCTCGATTTCCTTCCGGATCCGTTCCCCGTCCGGGCCGATGAAAACGAGCTCAGGGCTGCCGGAAAGGCGGGCGAACGCTTCCAGAAGGACGCGGGCCGAGCGCTGTCCATAGATGCGGCCGGCATAGAGGAAACGGGGCCGGGATCCGGGCGGGGGCATCTGGCGCATCCGGGGGGATTCCACCGGAGGGAGCAGGCAGTCCGTCCGGATCCCTTCCGGAAGGAATTGCTTCTGATACTGAAGCATTTCCGCTGTCAGGGAGGCGAAAAACGAGAGTCCCTCGCAGCAGCGCCGGACGAGGGCCGCGACGCATTTCCGGTAGGGTCCGTTTCCGGCCCAGGCGGGCGGGGATGGAACCGCATCGACGCAGTACGCCGCCCAGGGTTTCCCACTTTCGCGCTGGAGGATGGCGCCACTTTCCAGGGCAAAGAAACGTTCGTTACTGAACAGACTGAGAATCAGGTCGGTATCTTCCGGAATCCGGATCTTTTCGGCAAAGCGGCGCGCAAGGCAGTCGCCGCGGAAAAGAAGGGTCAGAAGCCGCCGCGTCCGGTATTTCATCACGGGGTAGCGGAAGGTCTGGAGGGAACGGATCGGGAGGCCTTTGGAGGGGGTATACGCCGCGCAGGCGATATCCAGGGTCGCCCGCTCCCCGAGGGAGCGAAGCAGGCGCTCGAAGAGGATGCCGGGGGCGTCTTTCCCGACTTGATGGACCAGGACCAGGATCTTCATCGTACGGCGCCTCTCAGATGGTCCCAGACTTTCAGAAGGAATTCCAGCGGAGTGCTTTTCCCGCGGCGGAAACGCCCTCTGAGCCAGCGGTAGCGCCGGGTCCGGAGGAAAAACAGGTCTTCGCCGCTGAGGATGAGGGTGGAGGAGGCGAAACCTTTCAGGGGATCTTCCATCAGGTCCTCGAAGGGGGCGAGCCCTTCGGTGCGGACCCGCCCGAGCTCGGCTTTGTCATGGAGCCGGTACAAAGGGCCGTTCTCTTTCGGGGCGGCGTTGGTACAGAGGTAATGGAAAATTCTCGCCTCGCCGAGATAGCGTACGCCGCTCATTGCCTGGCAGTTCCACGCGTCCGGAAGGGGGCGGACGGGATGGCCTTTCGCGGCATTGGCGCGGGCAAGGGAGGGCTGGTCGCTGAGGACCCCGGCCCGGACACCTTCCTGGTAAAAAGCCTGCCACGTATCAAAAAAAGCGTGGTTTGCGGGGGTGTCCCGTACCAGCATCACGCCGGAATTGAAGTATTCCGTTTCGGAAGAGGCGTCCAGTCCGACGCGCCGGCAGAGCGACAGGATGGCTTCCCGGTGGGTATGGGCCTCCAGCGGGTTGTGGAGGTCATAGACGGCGGCAAGGTCCTCCGCCAGCTCGTCGATGTCCCGGAGCGGACGGGAGATGAGCGTATCCGTGTCGATGAAAAGAAAATCGCCGTCCACGGCGTTCCGCATCCCGGTTTTAAGGATTCGGGAGCGGATCATGGGGCTGAGGGCAGGGTCCAGATCGCGGACGACGACCTCGTCGAAAAGGGCGAGGTAGCCTTCCCGCCCAGAGAGGACATCCCGGCTCAGACGGTCGGTCAGCAGGGTGACATGGGCCTCTTTTTCATGGCGCCGGAGGGAATGGACGGACAGGAAAGCCTGCTCCGCATAGATGTCCTCCCCTGTCGTGACCAGCACGTATAAGATTTTCGTTTTCATCAAAGGCAAAGATAGAGATTTTTTTTCTTACCTTTGTATGATGGCTCGAAATTCCGACATACGGATTGCGAAGAACACGGTGATCATCTATATCCGGATGGCCGTGACCATCCTGGTGGGCCTCATTACCAGCCGTTTGGTGCTGCAGGCGCTGGGGGCGTCGGACGTCGGAATCTACAGTGCCGTCGGCAGCGCGGTGGCCCTGGTCGGGGTCATCACGGGGGCGCTGACGGTCACGACGACGCGTTTCATGAACATCGAGCTGGGCCGCTCGGACGGGAATCCCGGGCGGATGTTCAATATCTGCCATGTGGTCCATCTCGGCGGGGCGCTGCTGTTGCTTGTTCTCCTGGAGACCGTCGGGCTCTGGTACATCCGCTGCAAACTGAATGTGCCGCCCGGCAAGGAAGGCGATGCGATGTTTGTCTTCCAGGTGTCCACGCTGGTCGCCTGCCTCGGGATTGCGAATGTCCCGTTCCAGAGTCTTTTTACTGTCCATGAGCGCTTCGGGACGGTCGCGCTGGTGGATATCGCGAACGCACTGCTGAAACTTGCCCTGGTCTCCTGCCTTTTCCTATTCAAGGACAATGGCTTACGGGTCTATGCGCTGATGATGAGCGTGATGACTTGGGTATCGTTTGTCGTCTATCATCTGCTCTGCCGGAAGCAGTGGCCCGAGCTGGTCCGCTGGGCGCCGGTCCGTTCATGGAAGGAGTACGGGGAGGTGCTCCGCTTCAGCAATTACAACCTCCTGTCGGCGTCGGCGCTGATTGCCCGTTCGCAGGGCTCCAACATGCTGATCAACGCGTTTTTCGGGACCACGGTGAACGCCGCGTTTTTCTATGCGGGGACGGTCCAGAACTATGTGAGCCAGTTCATTTCGAATTTCGACACGGCTGCAGCGCCGCAGTTGACCCAGCACATCGGGGCGGAGCGCGCGTCCGATGCGGTCCATCTGGCACAGCGGGTCACGCGGGTATGCCTGCTGCTGTTCCTGCTGCTGTTTTTCCCGCTCTGGAGCGAACTGGACCTGATTCTGAGGCTTTGGCTGGGGGCGAATATCCCGGAGCAGACGCTGGTGATGTGCCGATGGACCCTCGTTGTCGCCGCGGTGAGCGCGACTTCTGCCGGGGTGGTCCAGCTGATCAACGGCATCGGCCGGATCAAATGGTATAAGATTGAGGCCAGCATCCTTTTCCTGGGCTGCCTTCCCGTCGCGTATTTCCTCTTTAAGTCAGGCTATCCGGCCCATTCAGTGATCGTCACTTACGTGATTGCAGACCTGCTGAACCGGGCCATCCAGTTCACCTTGCTCCATTTCCAGTCGGGCCTGGCGGTCGGGCGCTATTTCCGGGAGGCGTATCTGCGTCCTGCGGGTGTGCTGCTTGTAATGGGCCTCTATCTGTATCTCTATTCCCTGCTGCCGCTGGAGGGTGTGTGGATGCGCCTTGCCGGAGTCGTCGTGACGGGCATCGTGACGGCGGCTGTGATTCTTTATCTCGGGCTCAAAGCTTCCGAGCGCAAGGCCCTGGGACGTTTTGTCCATGCGAAATGGGACCATTGGGAATGGGAACACAACCGGGTCCGGAAGATCCAGCGGATCTGGAAGAAGGAGTTTGGCCACAAGATTGACTGGGACCATCCGCAGGACCTCAACGAGAAGATCCAGTGGCTGCTTTGCTTCTCGGACACGAGCGAATGGAGCCGCCTGGCGGACAAGCTGCAGGTGCGGGAATATGTGCGTTCCAAGGGATTTGAGGACCTGTTGGTGCCGCTGCTGGGGCATTGGGAGCGGCCGGAGGACATTCCCTGGGATCAGCTTCCGGAGCGTTTCGTGCTGAAGTGCAACCACGACAGCAATTCAACGCGGATTGTGGGGCCGGGGGCGGACCGGGAGGATCTTTCGGAGCATTTCCGCCGGCGGCTGCGCCTGCATTTCGGCTCGCTGGCGGGCGAGACGTTCTACAACCGGATTCCGCCGCGTATCCTCGCCGAGGAGTATCTGGACGCGGGGACCGAAAAACCGAACGACTACAAGGTCTGGTGCCTGGACGGGAAGCCGTATTGCATTTTTGCCTGTACCGAGCGGAAGGGCACCTATCTAAAAATCAATGTGTTCCACCTGGACTGGACCCCCTGGGAGGGGGCCTGTGCCTATGACGAGCATCACCGGGACGGCGGCTACAAGGCGGCCCGGCCGCAGCAGTTGGAACGGATGCTGGAAGTGGCCGAGGTCCTTGCCGAGGGCTTCCCCGAGGTGCGCGTCGACTTCTATGAGGTCCGGGGGCGGCTCTACTTCGGTGAGATGACCTTCGCTTCCATGGCCGGCCGCATGCACTACTTCACCCCCGCCTTCCTTCGCGAAATGGGTTCCCACGTCACCCTCCCCCGCTGATCGCCCCGACGAACGATTTCATCCGTTTTCGTTCCTCCGCAGCTCCCGCCGACCCTCCCGAAGCACGATTTCGCCCCTTTTCGTTCTCCCGCAGGTCCCGCCGTCCCTCCCGAAGCACACTTTCGCCCGTTTTCGTTCCTCCGCAGCTCCCGCCGTCCCTCCCGACGAACGATTTTGCCCGTGTTCGTTCTTCCGCAGGTCCTGGGCCCGGTGACGGGGGAACGAAAAACGCCCCCGGGGCGGAAGGGCCGGGGGGCGGGGAAATGGACAGGAACAATGTGGACTATTCTGGTTTGTAGGAGTCTTTGAGCGCTGTGGTCTTGTTGAAGACGAGGTGCTCCGGGGTGGAGTCCTTGTCGAGAACGTAGTAGCCGGTGCGCTCGAACTGCACGGCAATGCCGGAAGTGTCCTCGGAGAGGGCCGGTTCCGCCCAGCCGCGTCCCAGCACCAGGGATTCCGGATTGAGGAAATCCTTGTAGTCCTTGTCTTCGGGGACCTGGGACATGTCTGCGAGGGTGAAGAGGCGGTCGTAGTTGCGGAGCTCCAGCTCGATGGCGTGGGCGGCGCTGACCCAGTGGATGGTACCCTTGACCGAACGCCACTCGCCCGTAACAGGATGCGTGGACGGATCGTAGGTACATTTCAATTCAACGACCTTTCCCTCCGCGTCTTTGATGACCTCGTTGCACTTGACGATGTAGGTGTATTTCAGCCGCACTTCGCCGTCAGGACGCAGGCGGAAGAACTTCTTCGGCGCATCCTCCATGAAGTCGGCGCGGTCGATGAGCAGTTCGCCGGTGAAGGGTACGCGCCGTTTCGCTCCGTCCGGATCGGCGGGGTTCAGCGGACAGTCGAACCATTCCACCTTGCCGCTCTCCCAGTTCGTAATGGTCAGTTTGATGGGATCGTCCTGGACCACCATATAGCGGTTGGAACGGGCGTTAAGGTCTTGCCGGACACACCATTCCAGCAGTTGGATGTCCATCAGCTGGTCCCGCTTCGACACGCCGATCTTGTCGCAGAACATGCGGAGCGCTTCGGCGGTGTAGCCCCGGCGCCGGACCCCGCAAAGGGTCGGCATGCGCGGATCGTCCCAGCCCGCGACGAGTCCTTTCTGGACCAGTTCGAGGAGCTTCCGTTTGGACATTAAGGTGTACGTCAGGTTCAGGCGCGCAAACTCGTACTGGTGAGAGGGATAGATCCCCAGCGTCTCGATGAACCAGTCGTAGAGCGGACGGTGGACGTCGAACTCGAGGGTGCAGATGGAATGGGTGATATGCTCGATGGAATCGCACTGGCCATGGGTGAAGTCGTACATCGGATAGATGCACCACTTGTCGCCGGTGCGGTGGTGATGAGCAAACTTGATGCGGTACAACAGCGGATCGCGGAACATCATGTTCGGATGGGCCATGTCAATCTTGGCGCGCAGAACCTTCTCACCTTCAGCATATTTCCCCGCCTTCATCTCGCGGAAAAGCCGCAGGTTCTCCTCTACGCTGCGGTCCCGCCAGGGCGACGGCGTGCCGGGACGGTCCACGGTCCCGCGTCCGAGGCGGATCTCCTCCTGCGTCTGGTCGTCGACATAGGCGAGCCCCCGCCGGATCAGTTCTTCGGCCCACTCGTAGAGCTGGTCGAAGTAGTCGGAGGCGTAAAGCTCCTTGTCCCACTGGAAGCCCAGCCACTGGATGTCTTCCTTGATGGAATCCACGTATTCCGTGTCTTCCTTCGTGGGGTTCGTGTCATCGTAACGGAGGTTCGTCTTGCCGCCGTACTTCTGTGCCAGACCGAAGTTCAGGCAAATGGACTTGGCATGGCCCAGATGCAGGTAACCGTTCGGCTCCGGAGGGAAGCGGGTGATAATGGACGATACCTTGCCTTCTGCAAGGTCTTTCTCGATGATTTCCTCAATAAAATTGAGTTTGCGTGCGTTTTCTTCCATATTGCAAAGGTATAAATTTTTTCCCACACGATGCTATAAAAAATATTTTTACTAATTTTGCAACGCTTAAGACTGTACTAATTCGAACGAAACCATGGGCATTTTACACGCCAGACTGGCAAAATACGATTTGCCGCAGAAAATGATGGAAAAAGGAATCTATCCTTATTTCCGCCCGATTACCAGCAAGCAGGGAACAGAAGTTGAAATGGACGGACATCACATCCTGATGTTCGGTTCCAATGCATATACGGGCCTCACCGGAGACGAAAGGGTTATCAACGCCGGCATCGAAGCTTTGAAAAAATATGGCTCCGGCTGTGCTGGATCGCGTTTTCTGAACGGTACCCTGGACATCCATCTCCAGCTTGAAAAAGAGTTGGCGGAGTTTGTCGGAAAAGACGAAGCGCTCTGCTTCTCGACCGGTTTTACGGTCAATTCCGGCGTCATTCCCCAGCTACTGACCAAAGACGATTTCATCATCTGCGACGACCGGGACCATGCGTCCATCGTGGACGGACGCCGGCTCAGTTTCGCCAAAGGCCTCCACTACAAGCACAACGACATGAAGGACCTGGAGCGCTGCCTCCGCCGCTGTCCCAAGAATGCCGTCAAACTCATCGTGGTCGACGGTGTGTTCTCCATGGAGGGAGACCTTGCCAAACTGCCGGAGATCGTGGAACTCAAGCACAAATACGACAATGTCGTGATCATGGTGGATGAAGCCCATGGCCTGGGCGTCTTCGGAAAGCAGGGCCGCGGGGTCTGCGACCATTTCGGCCTGACCGGCGAAGTGGACCTCATCATGGGCACTTTCTCCAAGAGCCTGGCGGCCATCGGCGGTTTCATCGCGGCCGACAAGATCATCATCAACTGGCTGCGTCACACCGCCCGTACCTATATCTTCCAGGCATCGGACACGCCCGCCGCGACGGCCAGCGCCCTGGAAGCCCTGCACATTATCCAGCAGGAGCCCGAGCGCATCACCAACCTCTGGAACGTCACGAACTATGCCCTCCGCCGCTTCCGGGAAGCCGGTTTTGAGATTGGTGAGACCGAGAGCCCGATCATTCCCCTTTACGTCCGCGACCTCGAGAAGACCTTCATCGTCACGAAACGCGCCTTTGACGAAGGTGTCTTCATCAATTCCGTGATTCCGCCGGCATGTGCTCCGCAGGACACCCTGATCCGCTTCTCGCTCATGGCGACCCATACCAAGGAGCAGGTGGACCGGGCGGTGACCGCGCTGACCAAGGTCTTCAAAGAAGAAGGAATCATCAAATGATACAGTCCATGACAGGCTACGGGAAGGCCGAGGTCCTTCTCAGTGCCGGAAAGCTTGTAATCGAGATCCGCTCCCTGAACGGGAAGAGCGCCGATATCGCCATAAAAAGCCAGCTCCTGCCCAAGGAGAAGGATCTGCTTGTCCGCAAGATGATCTCAGAGAAACTCGTCCGGGGCACCATCGATGTGTATCTGTCCCTGGAAGAGAGCGAGGGAAGCGGGGTGCATACTGTCAACAAGGAGGCGTTCCATGCCTACTGGCAGAGCATCATCGAAGCCCTGGACGGTGAAATCCCTCTTGCCAAGGCGTCCGTGCGGCATCCTGCCAATGCCTCCATCCTTACCAATGCTATCCTGCGTCTCCCGGATGTGGTCGGCAAGTCATCGGATGCGATTTCGGAGAGCGAATGGCCGAAGGTGGAGGCCGCTTTTGTCTCCGCCCTGCATGCGCTTGAGGACTACCGCCGACGTGAGGGGGCTGCGCTTTACCGCGATGTCACAGGACGGGTGCAGACCATCCTGGATCTGTATAATGAAGTGGAATCGCTTGAGGCAGAGAGGATTGAGTCCGTCAAGGTGCGGCTGAAGAAGAATCTGGACGAACTCTCGGCCAAGGTGGATCCTTCGCGCTTCGAGCAGGAACTGATCTTCTACCTCGAGAAGTATGACATCAACGAGGAGAAAGTCCGGCTTCGCCAGCACTGCAAGTATTTCATGGACACGATTGACGGCGAACCGTATCCGGGCAAGAAGCTCGGTTTCATCATCCAGGAAATGGGGCGCGAAATCAACACGACCGGCTCCAAGGCCAATCACGCGGGGATCCAGGCCCTCGTTGTACGGATGAAAGATGAGCTCGAGAAGATTCGCGAGCAGTCGATGAATATCCTCTGAGCCGCTTGCCCCTGACTGAAACGCTGCTCCCGACCCATCCGGCCGGGAGTTTTTCGTCACCAGGCCCTGCGGAAGAACGAAAAGGGGTGAAATCGTTCGTTGGGGGGGGTCGGCGGGAGCTGCGGAAGAACGAAAAGGGGCGAAAGTGTTCTTCGGGAAGGATTATTTTAGGGAATACTGTTTCGAATGCACAATTTGCCGAACAAGTTGCAAGTTCATGTACACCGTTTTGGATATTACATAGTCTTTGACATGGTATTGATAGTACATTATGCTGACTAACTTACATTTATCATCATTGGGTAAATCCTTGAAACGACTGTTAGGGTATAATCGTGTCATCAGCACCTTCATCAATTCCGTTGCATCCTCTACGGAATACTCAATATCATCTCCCAGTTGCTCCGCTACATATACAAATCCCTCCACATCTTTTACCAAAGCCGCCAAGTATTGTCGTGCATTATCGAAGGTCTTGTAGAACAATGTCATATCCACATAACTCTCAGGGAGAATCATTTTTAAGCCAGCATGAATCCGATAATGTCCCGGTACTGTTTGGGAAGAGCGTAACAGACTCTTCATTTCCCGGATGCTGAGCGAGTCGGCAGAGATGAAGCCTACCATCTTATCAATCTGGGAATAAGCAAGGTGGGTACTACCCCATATATATCCAGAGGGTAGCACAGGGAGAGCCTCCAGCGCATTTCTGGCAATGTATACAAAGTGCCTGCGCAAAGAAATCTCGTCATTTACCTCAACCAATTTAAACCAGTAATTATCTGGTACTGGTTCCTTTCCATCATCAAGCAATTGCGCTTTTATTCTCTTTCTTATGAAGAAAAACAGTCTCGTTATCTCTTCACCGGTCCCATAAAGGAGCATGTGAATATGGGTTTTCATTAACGTGAAGGAGTGAATGACAATTTGGAACATCGTTGATGCCAAGGCGATGGTATTCATGCAGTGCACGTATTCCTGCTCATCATGGAACAGTGTGACTCGCTTGCCGTCTGAACTGAGGTGGTAATACCCCTTGGGACATACTTTGTATTCGTCTTCTTTTTTCATAAACACTTTTTTGCAAAGGTCCCAATTGTTATCCGTTTTTAAAAAAACAAAACGGATAAATCGAAAAATATGCCTTTAAGCACCATATAATACGTCCTGAAATCCTATTTTGAATCAAATTTTATCGCAAAAATCTTTTCCAAATTGTTTGTCGGGTCCGGAGGGAGAACAAATAGTGGCGAACGAGCAGGACGGTGAAGGATAGCCCCGAAGGGGCGTACCGGCCGAGGTCCCCAGCTATCCATTCGTAGATACTGTTCTTTCGGGCCCTGCGGGAGAACGAAAACGGGCGAAATCGTTCCTCGGGAGGGACGGCGGGAGCTGCGGAGGAACGAAAACGGGCGAAAGTGTGCTTCGGGAGGGACGGCGGGACCTGCGGGAGAACGAAAAGGGGCGAAATCGTTCGCCGGGAGGACCGACAGAGGAACGGTGGGAGAGGTGGGAGAGGTGGGAGAGGTGGGAGAGAGAAAACGGCACCCGGAAGAGGCCGGATGCCGTAGGGGCAAGGGAAAAGGGGCAAGGGGCCCGCGCGTGCTCGAGGGCACCCCTCGACTTTACAGCGAGATGTGGAACTCGCCCATGTAGGATCCGGCAAAACCGGCCTGGACAACGGGAATCTTCTTGCCGTCAAGGTTCGGAACGTAGTCGGGAGCACTCATGTAAGAATGGGAGTGTCCGCCGACGACCAGGTCGAGCCCCCGGGTCTGGGAGACCAGAAGCGGGTCCGTGATGGCACCGACATTGTGTTCGGTGTAACCGATGTGGGTCAGGGCGATGACCAGGTCACACTCCTGCCGCAGCTGGTCCGCATACTTCTGGACCGTCTCCACGATATCATATTCCGGAATCCGGTTCGCCGTTTCAGCCGACACCACATCGAACAGACGGCAGACCACCCCGATGATCCCGATCTTCAGTCCGGCCTTTTCCACGATCACATAGGGCTTGATGTACTGCCCGAAGGAGAAAGGCGAGAAATCCAGGTTACAGGCCACGACCGGAACCTGGATCTGCGGAATCACCCGCTCCAGTCCCTCGATACCATTGTCGAATTCGTGGTTGCCGAGCGTCACGGCGTCATAGCCCATCAGGTTCAGGGCCTTGGCCTCCAGAAGGCCGCCGTATTCGGAGAAATAGACCGAGCCCTGGCTGAAGTCACCTCCGTGGAGCAGGAGCACGTTCTCCGCCCCGTCCGCTTTCCGGACACTGTCCACATAGGCCGCCCGCTCGATCAGGCCGCCGGTTCCGACATCATCTCCCGAGCGGATGGGCTCGAAATGGGAATGGGTGTCATTGACATGCAGGATGGTCAGATGATGCTGCGCCTTCGGTGCGCAGGAGACCAGGGCCACGAGGGCCGCTATTGCAACTATCTTTTTCATAAGGCTATTCCATGATTACACGTCCGTCTTTCTTTCCCTCCAACAGCTTCCCTTCCTTTTCGCAGCGGGTGACATACTCCAGCATCACATCCTTCATCAGCACCCGCGTCAGTTTCACATCCTCCGCGAGCGCACCGATGGAGATGCCGTCACCGCCATCCAGCAGGAAATCCAGCGACGTGACGTTGTACACACGTTTCGGATCGATGGGTTTCCCGCCAACTTCCGCCGAGACCAGCTGGTGGTCCTTGACAAGCACCCGCGCACCGCTGATGGCCTGGAAAGCTTCCATCCCGGCGAGCTGGCTGAGCAGCCGTTCCAGATTGCTTCCTTTGACCTTGGCGTAGACCATGTAATTCTTGAACGGGAACATGGACTCGATATCTTCCAGCGTCACAGGACCTTCCGGAAGCGGGACCCGGATTCCGCCGAAATTGCAGACGGCGAAGTCCATGGGCACCTTGAAGTAGGCACTTCCCTTCGCACGAAGGGCGTCGCAGAAAAGGTTCGCGAGCGGCAGGTCGGGATCCGTCCGAAGGTTCATCAGCATGGACGCACTGTGTCCGACCACGGCCTTGAGCCGCGACAGAGCCGGCTGCGCGTCCAGCATAAGCCGGGCCGCTTCCAGCACGACGCCGTCTTCAAAACGCACCCCGTTCGGAGCCAGATAGCCCTCGGAATCGATGACGCCGAGCGTCTTGTCCAATCCTTCCGCCGTCACCGAAGTAACGCCGGTCCGGCTGCCGTCCATCAAAACCCGGCGCCAGGTGATGGAGACCTCCTTGTTGCAGCATTCATCCAGGACGACGAGTCCCGCTCCCAGGAGCAGCACCGCCGTCAAAATCCAGTAATACTTTTTCATAGGAACTATTTTTGAGTTAACCATTTCCATAAATCTTTGAAGGTACTCTTCTTCCCGTACATCAGGATACCGACCTTGTAGATCTTCGCCGACATCCAGGCGCAGCCGATGAAGGTCAGGATGAGGACGAGGATCGAGACAATCAGCTCCCAGGTCGCCACCCCGAAGGGGATCCGGGCGAGCATCACAATGGGAGAGGTGAAAGGAATCATCGAGAACCAGAAGACCAGCTGGCTGTCAGGGGCCTTGAAGGCATACAGGGCCACGAAAAAGCCCAGCAGCAAGGGGATTGTCACCGGAATCTGCAGCTGGTTGGAATCCCCCTCGTTCTCCACCGCCGAACCGATGGCCGCAAAGAGCGAGGCGTAGAGCAGGTAGCCGAAGACAAAGTAGAAGAGGAAGGCGAAGAGAATCTGGGCGAGATTGAGGTTGTGGACCGTGCCCATGATCACCTCCATCGGCGAGGGCTCTCCGGGGGCGACGGCCGTCGTATCGGTCAGCGCCGTCAGGTCCACGTCGGCGGGATGGATGCCCATCTCCGATACCTCGACGCTCTGGGTGCCGCCCATGGACGAAAGTTTGTCCATGCCGATGATCCCGCCGGCAATCCCGACGATGACTCCGGTCAGCAGGATCCAGAGCAGGAACTGGGTCAGGGCCACCAGGGCCACGCCGATAATCTTGCCGAACAGCAGTTCGGTGGCCTTGACCGAGGAGACCAACACTTCCACGACGCGCGAAGATTTCTCTTCGATGACCGAAGACATGACCATGGCCGAGAACAAGGTGATGAACATGTAGAGCGCCATGCCCAGGACCATGGAGATAATCATGTAAACACTTGATTCCGAGATGGTTTCTTTACCGGATTCGTCGATCGTGTAGCTATGGAGTTTCACATTGGATTTGACTCCGTCCAGCATTTCCCTGAGGTTGTCCACCCCGTAGTCCTCGATGCGCCAGGCCTCGACGGCGTCGTTGATACGGTCTTCGATCAGCGAGCCGGTGTCCATCCCGATGGGCTTTTCGGAGTAGCAGTCCGCCGTGACGCTCCGCGTGGCGCTGTCCAGCGGTGAAATCGTGAGGAGGATGTCCACGCCGTAATCCTTCAGATGGGCCTTGACCGAATCGGCGCTGGCCCCGGCGAGATCCACATACTGCGTCACGTCGTTGTCCGTCAGATACGGAAGGACAATGCCGGAAGCGTCCACGACGCCGACTTTCTTGGCTTCCTCCTTCGTGCCCATCATGATGACCGAGGGCAGGATGGCGATGGCGGCGAACAGAATCGGCGCCAGGAAGGTGATGATAATGAAGGATTTCTTCTGTACCTTGTTGCGGTACTCGCGGCCGATGATGATGCCGAGTTTGCTGAAATTCATATGCTATGCCTCCTCCGTTACCAGTTTGATGAAAATATCGTTCATGCGCGGGACCAGCTCGCGGAAAGAATTGATCCTGACGCCTTTGGCAATCAGTTCAGACAGGCGCTCGTTGACCGAGGCTGCCGGGACGACGTCCGTTCGGCGGATCCCGCCTTCGGTGTATTCCAGCTCCACATTGTCTTCCCCGAAGCGGCGGCGGATGTCATCCGTCCCGCCCGTCACCACGAGATGGGCCTTGTTGATGAGGGCGATCTCGTCGCAGAGCTCTTCCACCGACTCCATGTTGTGCGTGGAAAGGATGATGGTCGCGCCTTCTTCCTTCAGCCGGAGGATTTCCGTGCGGATGAGCTCGGCATTGACCGGATCGAAGCCGGAAAAAGGCTCATCCAGGATCATCAGGGCGGGTTTATGGACTACCGTCGTGATGAACTGGAGTTTCTGGGCCATGCCCTTGGACAGTTCCTCCACTTTCTTGTACCACCAATCCTGGATGCCGAATTTGACGAACCACTCCTTGAGTTCCCGCTGGGCGTCCCGGGCGGACATGCCCTTGAGCTGGGCCAGGTACAGGGCCTGCTCCCCGACCTTCATCTTGCGGTACAGGCCGCGTTCCTCGGGCAGGTAGCCGATCCGGGCGACATCCTCATCGGTGATTGGATGGCCCTGGAAAAGGACCCGGCCGGCGGAGGCGATGGTAATGCGGTTGATGATGCGGATGAGGGTGGACTTCCCCGCCCCGTTCGGTCCGAGCAGGCCGAAAATCTTTCCCTGGGGAATCTCCAGCGAGATGTCATCCAAGGCGACTTTCTCGCCGAACGATTTTGATACGTGCTGAATTTCAATCATATATTAAGAATCTTTGTAATCAGTTCCATCAGAAGGGCCGCCGCGTCCGCTTCACCGGTTTCGCCACCCTTCCCTTTGAAATCATATTCTGCGAGTAGGCTCATCACCCGCATGCAGCGCGGCAGCGGATAGTTGCGGATGGCGGCGTCATATTCCTTGAAAAAGTACGGATTGACCCCGAGGACCCGCGCTTTGGCGGCATTGTCCGCCGGTCCCTTCTGAAGCAGCGCTTCATATTTGAGGATCCGGTTGAAATGGGTATAGAGGGCGCTGACGGCGACCGGAAGGAAGAATTTCGGGGCGCTGCCGATATGGGCCGCGACCTTGACGGCCCCGGCCGCATCGCGGTACGACAGGCATTTGGTGAGTTCGAAGATACTGAACTGCCGGCTGAGGCCGACATTCTTTTCAATGTCTTCGAGATGGATCTCTTTCGCGGCTTCCGGAAGGCTCTTGAGCAGTTTTTCCGTCTCCAGGGCGATCTTACAAAGGTCGGTGCCGGCGGATTCAGCCAACAGACGGGCCGCATCCGGGGTGATGGACAGGGCGCGTCCCTGGTAATAGGATTCAATCCACTGGGCCACTTCGTAATCCCTGAGAGGCAGGGATTCCACGACCACCCCGCTTTTCAGGACGCTCTTGTACAGGGCGCGCCGCTTGTCGGCCGAGGCGCCCCGCATCAGCAGGACCAGCACCGTCGAATCCAGGGGCTCCTGGCAGTAGATGGACAGGTCCTCCAGCGTCTTCATCGCCTGGGCTTCCTTCACCACGACCAGTTGCCGCTCCGCCATCATCGGGAAGCGCCGGGCCGCGGTAATCACCTGGTCTGCATCCACATCCGCCCCGTAGCAGACGGTCTCGTTGAAGTCTTTTTCCCACTCCTGGAGGCAGTGCTCGAGGATGGCGTTGCAGACGAGGTCGGGGTAATAGGGCTCCTCCCCCATCAACAGGTACACCGGCTTGAATACGCCGGCCTTTACATCCTCGATGATGTTTCTGACCTGCCGGTCGGTTTCGATATAGGATTTCTGCGCCATGTCTTATTCTACCGGTTTGAGGCCCATCTGGGCGGCCTTTTCGCGCAGGAAGCGGTCGGCCGCGTCAAAACTGTTCTCAATCACTCCGTCCAGCACCGCTTCCTTGACCTGCTCCTTCAGGGCGCCGATCAGGTTGCAGGGCGGAATGCCGTACACCTGCATGATATAGTCTCCCGTAATCGGGTTTTTCCAGTTGCGGATGGCGTCCTTGGCTTCCACCTCGGCCATCTTCTGTTTCACCAACTCGAAATTGCGGCGGAGTCGGACCACCTTGGCGGGATTTTTCGAGGTGATGTCCGCATTGCAGAGGATCATCAAATCGTCCACGTCGTCCCCGGCGTCGAACAGCAGTCGCCGCACCGCCGAATCCGTCACCTCGTCGTCCACCAGGGCGATGGGCCTCAGATGGAGTCCCACGAGTTTCTGGACATATTTCATCTTCTCGTTGAGCGGCATCTTGAGGGCCTGGAAGATCTTGGGGACCATCCTTTCGCCGATTACTTCGTGTCCATGGAAGGTCCATCCCTGCCCGGGCGCAAAGCGCTTGGAGGCGGGTTTACCGATATCGTGAAGGAGCGCCGCCCAGCGAAGCCACAGATTCGAAGAAACCTCCGCGACGTTGTCCAGGACCTTGAGGCTGTGGGAGAAATTCTCCTTGTGGCCTTTTCCGTCCACGGTCTCGACGCCTTTGAGCCGGGTCAGTTCGGGGAGGATGTGCTCCAGCAGGCCTGCCTCGTCCAGGAGGCGGAATCCCACGGAGGGAACCGGGCTCAACAGGATCTTGTCCAGTTCTTCGACGATGCGCTCCTTCGAGAGAATCGAAAGGCGGGAGGCCATTTTCCGCATGGCGTCCATGGATTCGGGGACGATGTGGAAAGGGTGCTCGGCACTCGAGAGCTGGGAAACGAAGCGCACGGCCCTCAGCATCCGGAGCGGGTCGTCGGAATAGGTCTGCTCGGGCTGGAGCGGAGTCCGGATGATACCTTCGGAGAGGTCCCGGATGCCGCCGAAAGGGTCCACCAGCGCGCCGAAATCCTCCTGACAGAGGCTCAGGGCCATGGCGTTGATGGTGAAATCCCGGCGGAGCTGGTCCTCTTCCAACGTACCGTCTTCGACGATGGGTTTGCGGGATTCCCGGCGGTAGGATTCCTTCCGGGCGCCGACGAATTCGACCTCGATGCCCTGGTAATGGAGCATGGCCGTGCCGAAATTCTTGAACACGGAGACTTTGGTATGGACCTTCGCGGCCACGGCTTCAGCCAGGGCGATGCCGCTCCCCTCCACCACGATATCGATATCATTGTTCGGCCGGCCCAGGAAGCAGTCGCGGACATAACCGCCGATGACAAAGGCCCTTACGCCCTGTTCAGCGGCCGCGTCGGCGACAATCCGGAAGACCGGATGGTCCAGATATCCTTCGGTCAGGGTCATACCATTTCCTCCCACGAGGGAGCCTTTTCCAGGAAGCGGAAGCCTTCCCCCGTCCGGCCGAAAAGGAAGGTCTTCACCCCGTTCGTTATCGCTATATACTTGACGTTCAAAATGTTGTTGTAACGGATGGCCTGGTCCACGACATCCTGGTCCAACGGAACATCGGGGCGTTTGCACTCGACGATCATCAGCGGGGCAGCGTCCCGGCCGTACACGACGATGTCCGCCCGGAAGCGCTTCTCGCCCTGGACAAGGCTCACTTCACTGCCCATCATGTGCTCCGGCACTTTCATGCCCATATGGAGCACGGCGGAAATGAACCACTGCCGCACCTCTTCCTCCGGGGTGGCTGCGACGCTTTTGCGCCGCAGCGGGTCCCATAACATATCCGTATTCATCATCACACAAAGATAAGACTTTTTGGGAAATAATCACTATCTTTGAAGCTGAAATGCAGTACGAAACTTCCTTCATATCGTACCTGAGGGACATCCGCCGCTATTCGCCCCGGACCGTATCCATCTACGCGGAAGCCCTGAATCGTTACCGTGCGCGCAAGGGGTCCTGCGACCCCGAGGTGCTGACCCCCGCCGATATCCGGGAGCACGAAGCCTTCCTGATGGGGTCCATGAAGGCGCGCACGGTCCACCAGCAGCTCTCGGCCCTCAGCAGCTATTGCCGTTATCTGGTCCAGGAAGGTGTCCTCCAGGACAATCCCGTCGTCCGGGTCCGTCGGCCCAAGAAGGAAAAGCGGCTTCCGGAGTTCTACCGGAAGGAGTCGATGGAGCAGTATTTTGCGGACACGGACCATGCCGCCTCCGAGGATGAGCTGGAGCTGCTCCGCAGTACGCCGCCGGGCTCGAAACTAGCTGTGGAACTGTATGAAAGGCGGCTTCGGCGGCTGATTATCAGCATCTTGTACAGTACGGGGATCCGGCGCGCCGAACTGATTTCGCTGGAGCGGAGTTCCTTCGACAAGAGCCGGCAGACCCTCCATGTCCATGGAAAAGGAGACAAAATGCGAGAAATTCCGCTGACCCTATCGCTTTGTCACGAAATTTGCTTATATTTGGAAGCGGCAAGTATGATGGGACTTGCGGGGCTGCGCCTCCTCACCACGGCGAAAGGCCGGGCGCTGTATCCGGAATACGTGGACCGGGCCGTGAAGACGGAACTCGGTGAAGGATGCGGCATTACGGGAAGGATTTCCCCCCATGTGCTCCGGCACACCCTGGCGACGGAACTGCTGGAGGAGGGAGCGGACCTGGAGGCCATCAAGCAGATGCTGGGACACAGTTCCCTCGCCGCGACCGAGGTGTACACCCACAACTCTGTCGCCCGCCTGAAGAAAGTGTATGACAACGCCCATCCACGGGCAAAAAAATGTAATAACGATGATTAACGTGAAGTCTTTGAAATTCGATGCAGACCAGAAGTTGCTCGATTTCGTCCAGAAGAAAGTGGAGAAGGTTGAAAAGTTCTTCGACAACCTCGGTGACATTGATGTCACGCTGTCCCTCCTCCCCGATGCGGAGAACAAGAAAGTGAAGCTCCAGACCCGGATTCCGGGCGAGGATCTCGTCATCGAACGCAGCGCACGGACCTTTGAAGAGGCCGTGACCGACGCCGTCGACGCGATGAAGGAGAAGATCATCCGCAGCAAAGAGAAGAAATTCGACCGCTGAACGGTCTGACATAGGGCTTCTGAGAAGGCGTTCCTGCGGGGACGCCTTTATTCGACGTAGAGCAAGAGGCCCTTCAAGTACTCCCCTTCGGGATGATAGATGTTGACCGCATGGTCGGCCGGCTGGTTGAGCCGGTCCAGGATCCGGACGCTGCGGCCGGCGGCAGCGGCGGCGGAGAAGACGGCAAGGGCGAAGGCTTCCTTGTCCACCACCTGCGAGCAGGAGAAGGTGAAGACGAATCCCCCCGGGGCGACCTTGGCGATGGCGGCTTCATTCAGGCGCTGATAGGCCCTGAGGGCATTTTTGAGGGCGCCACGGTGCTTGGCGAATGCCGGAGGGTCCACGATGATGAGGTCGTATTTCCCTTCCGGAACCGCTTTCAGGAAATCGATGGCGTCCGCCGTATAGGAGGTATGGCGCCCGGCGTCGAATCCGTTCAGGGCGACATTCCGGTCCACCATGTCCATCGCCCGCTGCGAACTGTCCACCGAGTCCACATGGACCGCACCGCCGGAGAGGGCGTAGATGGAAAAACCGCCGGTATAGCAGAAAAGGTTCAGTACGTTTCGTCCCCGGGATAGTTGCCCCACCCGCTGGCGGTTTTCCCGCTGGTCGAGGAAAAAGCCGGTCTTCTGGCCTTCATTCCAATTGACACAGAATTGGTTCCCGTTCTCCAGCACCCTCGCTTCATCTCCGGTCCACCCCGCTCCCTTATAGAGATAACCGTCCACCAGATCCAGTCCGGCCTTGTAGGGCGCCGTCCCGGAACTTTTGTCATAGACGGCCTTGAGGCGGTCGCCATATACCTGACGGAGACCCTCGGCGATGGCGCCCTTGGCACGGAACATGCCGACGGAATGGGCCTGCAGGACGCAGACGCCGTCGTAATAATCGATGATGAGCCCCGGCAGGCCGTCTCCTTCGCCATGGACCAGCCGGTAGCAGGTGGTCGCCGCTGATCCGTCCAGACCGCAGGCCTTGCGGAGCGCCAGGGCCCTGGAGAGCATCCGGACCCAGAAATCGCCCTGAAGCGGGTCCTCGTCGAAACTGAGGATCCTGACGGCGATGGAGCCAATCTGGTAATGACCCGTCGCCAGGTACTTTCCGTCCGAGGAAAAGACCCCGACGAGGTCCCCCTCCCGGGGATCTCCGACGATATCGGCGATGGCCCCTGAAAAAACCCAGGGATGGAAACGGAGGATGGATTTCTCGCGGCGGGGACGCAGGATGACTTTATGCATGGTCTTGGGATTGAAGGAGGCGGAGATACATTTCCCGGCAGACCCAGGCGTCGGTCGCGGCATAGCGCTGCTGGGAGGGAGAGAGGGTCTCGGCTTCCCAGTTGGACAACTGCTGGGTCTTGGAAATCTTGACGCCCAGGATGATGGCGGCGAGTTTCTTGACGGATTTGTCTTCGATGCCGTACTGACCGGAGATGCGCTGCAGGTCCACGAAACCCTGGGGCTGGAACGGGGCGATTTTCTGCAATCCGATGATGTCATCGTGGGTCGCCGCGCCGATCTTGAGGATGCATGGATTGGCCAGAATCGCTGCCAGACGGCGCGGAAGGCCGATTTTTTTCAAACGGAAAAGGAAGGCCCTGCCACCTCCGGAAAGCTGGAGCAGCGCGGTCCCGTTCGATAGCTGACCCGGAGAAAACGTGGGCCGGGTCTCGGTGTCGAAGCCGATGATTTTCTGTTTTTTGAGATAGCGGACGGCGTCGCCGAAGGTCTCGTCCAATTGGTCAATGACACAAATCTCTCCCGGGAAAGCGGCCAGTTCCAGCTTTCCGATTTCTTCCGGACTAATGGACGACTGAAACATCTGCAAGCGTTGTAAGGACCTCGGGATAGGCGATCCGGTGGGAATAGAGGTTTTCTTTGCGGAGAAGGCGGGCTGTTTCGCGGACCCGTTCCAGCGAATCCGCCGCCTGGACAACAGAAATGCGGGAGCCGGACATCTTGTACAGGGTGTCTAGGTCAAAGCCGGACAATCCGTCCGTCGCCAGGACATAGAGCTTCGGGGCGATGCCGGGTGCAATCCGGGCGGCGCTCCATGCCTGGACCACCACCCGCTCACGGGCGGTCGAATCCGGACGGAACAAACTGTCTATCACCGCAATGAAACGTTCTCCGGAGAAATCCGGCAACTGATCGGGCACCGGACGCGCGTCGATGTTGTCTTCGGCGTCCTCGGCGGCAAACAGACGCGAGGTCTCCACCACGTCGGAAGGAGCGCCCAGGATGACGATCCACCCGGCAGGACCGGCGGCATGGAAAAGACCCGTCGTATCGGAAGCAAGGCTTTTCACCAGCGGAATCGTGTCCGGACGGGATGAAATATTGCGGCGGCATCCCAGCAAAGAGAGCGCCAGTATCGTAAGAATAAAAAGTGCTTTTTTCATAATCCAGCGCAAATTTACGCTTTTCCGTCCATTTTTCCAATCCCCAGCACCGAGCGGATTTTCGGAATCAGGAGACTATCTATAAACTCTTCTTCCATAAAATGCGTTCCTTCATAGACTTGGAAGCTGTCACCGAACATTTCTCTCCAAATAGAAATCTGGACTACGCCGCGTTTCATGAAATGGTCGCGTCGGCCAAAGAAGGCAAAGCGGTAGCCAGGCTGCCGGGCAGCGGCCTTCGCGGCTTCCCAATGGGCCTTGTAACGGCGCATGGGGCCGAAACGGAAGAGGAGCCGCTGGCGGTCCCCCTCTTTGACAGGGTATTTGTGATGGAGCAGGGCCGACCCTCCGGGAAGCAGCGTCAGCCATGCGAAGCGATAGAATAGGTCAGGTGCTCCAAGAGCCGGAGACACAAATAGTTGCGGAATACCGTTTATCCGAAGAGCCTGGACCGCTCCCAGGGATTCTCCGATGATCAGTTCCGGGCGGAGTTCCTTCACCCAGGCAGCAATCTCGGCGGCACCCTTGGGCGGATCGAAATCGTAGGTCCGGACGACGACACGGACGCCCTCGGCGCCAAGCGCCTTGTCCAAATAATTCGGGATGCGGCTGTCCCCGCCTCCGCCCATACCATGGATATAAAGGATTGTGTGCATATTTCTTGCAAAATTACGACTTTCTGCGTATTTTTGTTGGACGTATCGTAAAAATTAAAACAAAATAGATATGAAGCGAATTGTTCTCTTTGCCCTGGCGGCCCTCCTCCCCCTTGCCGCTACCGCACAGACCAAGGCTCCGAAGCCGGAAACGAAGGCTTACCAGTTCACCACGGTCAAGGAACTCCCGGTCACCCCGGTCAAGAATCAATACCGCAGCGGTACCTGCTGGTGTTTTTCCTCCCTCTCCTTCCTCGAGTCCGAGGTCATCAAGAACAAGGGAATCAAGGATACGACCCTGTATCCGGACTTTTCCGAAATGTTCGTCGTGCGCCATGCCTACCATGACCGCGCCATCAAATATGTCCGCCTGGACGGTAACCTGAACATGGCGGCCGGTTCCGGTTTCGGCGATGTTCTCGAAGTGGTCCGGGACTACGGCCTGATGCCCCAGGCAGCCTATTCGGGCATGAATTACGGCTATGACAAGCCCGTCCAGGGCGAATTGGACGCGGTCCTCAAGGGCTATGTCCAGGCGGTGGTGAAGAATCCGAACCGCAAGCTGACCCCGGTCTGGCCGAAAGGCTTTGACGGGATCCTGGACGCCTATCTGGGCGAGATTCCTGAGCAGTTCACCGATGGTGGGAAGAGCTATACCGCTCCCGCTTACCGCGATGCGATGGGCGTCAATCCCGACGATTATGTCAGCATCACTTCCTATACCCACCATCCTTTCTACAGCCAGTTTGCCATTGAAGTGGAAGACAACTGGCGCTGGGACCTGAGCTACAACCTGCCGCTGGATGAATTCATGAAAGTGATTGACAACGCCGTAGAGAACGGCTACACGGTGCTTTGGGGCGGCGATGTCTCCGAGCTCGGCTTCACCCGCGACGGTCTGGCCGTGCTGGTGGACCAAGAGGCCAAGGCGACCACAGGATCCGACCAGGAGCGCTGGGTCGGCAAGGCCGAAGGCAAGCCGGAAGAGAAAGCGGCCGGTATCCTTCCCGAAGAAAGCGTGACCCAGGAGAGCCGCCAGCGGATGTTTGACGAGAAGACTTCGACGGACGACCACGGCATGCACCTTTATGGCACCGCCAAGGACCAGAACGGCACGAAATACTACCTCATCAAGAATTCCTGGGGCGAAACCGGTGCCTACAAGGGCATCTGGTACATGTCCGAGAATTTCGTGAAGGCCAAGACGCTGAACTATGTCGTCAACAAGAAGGCACTTCCGAAGGACATCGCCAAAAAAATCGGTATCAAGTGAGTCTGAGAAAATCTATTCCGAACATCATCACTTCCATGAACCTCCTTTCGGGGGCCATGGGAGTAATTTTCACCCTGGAAGGACGGCTGGATATCGCCTTCCCCCTGATGCTTGCCGGGGCGGTTTTCGATTTCTGTGACGGCCTGGCGGCCCGCCTGCTGGGCGCCTATTCCCCGATGGGCAAAGAGCTGGACAGCCTCTCGGACATGGTCAGTTTCGGCCTGCTGCCCTCGCTGATGCTCTATGAGACCCTTCGCCTGTCGGGCTGCCACTGCGCCCTGGCCTATGTGACGCTGATCCTCGCTGTCCTGTCGGGACTCCGCCTGGCCAAGTTCAACATTGACGAGCGGCAGGGCACAGACTTCATCGGACTGGCGACGCCCTCCTCCTCAATGATCTGCGGTTCCCTCACCTACTTTATCGCCGTATCACCAGCCTCCGCCGTGACGAGCTGGATGGCTGGATCTTGGTTCCTTCCGCTACTCGCCGTCGTGCTCGGCGGGCTGCTCGTGAGCGAGATTCCGATGTTCGGAATGAAGGTCGCAAAAGGGCACCGCCTGCTCGACGCAAAGCGGATTGTTTTCCTCTGTTTGGCAGTTGCCGCTGCTGTTTTTACGCTCGTTTTTCGCCTGAACTGGAGCCTTTTTATCTTGCTGACCTTCTCGGCCTACCTGCTGGAGAATCTTTTCATCGCTTTCCTTGCATTGTTTCATAAGTAGTTGCTAAACAATGCAGAAAACAAAGAAGTTAAATCCTGTAACAAAAAAGTTAACAGGAAAAAGGGCCCAAAAGTCCCCCCAAAAAAGGAAAATACGCCTTAGTCCGGCACCGCTGATCGCCTCGGTCGCGGTCCTGGTTGCGGGGGTTCTGCTTTCCTATCTTGTCAACGTCCGGGAAATCGGCGCCGGAGCCAAAATTCCGCCGGGGTACAAACAGTTTTGCGTGGACGTTTCCCACCACAATGGCGAGATCATCTGGGATTCGCTGAAAGTCGCCACGCTCCCGAGCGGACGCACCACCCGTAACCTCCAGAAAGCGACGCAGATCCTCCCCCTCTCCCGGATCATCCTCAAGGCGACCGAAGGAGAGAGCCTCGCCGACGAGCGCTTCGACTCCTGGTGGGCGGAGGCCGGCCGGATCGATATCCAGCGCGGAGCCTACCATTTCTTCCGCTCCTCGAAGGATGCCCGCCTCCAGGCGGAAAACTACATCGCCCATGTCAAGCTGCGCACAAGCGACCTGCCGCCGGTGCTGGACGTGGAGACCATCCACCTCGGCTGCACCGACAAGCAGCTCTGCGATAAAGTCCTCAGCTGGCTGGAAATCGTGGAAGAGCATTATGGACGGAAACCCATCGTCTATACGGGAGACAGTTTCGCGCGCGAGCACCTCTCCGCCGACATTACGGAGCACTATCCCTTATGGATTGCCCGCTACCACGAATTGCCGCCGGTAACGGAGCCCTGGACGATGTGGCAGTTTACGGACAAGGCGATGGTCCATGGCATCAAAGGGCATGTCGACCTGTCAGTGGTCCACCCGTAAAGCTTCCATCATGGCGTGGGCGACCGCCCGGGAGGCCCCTTTCCCCCCGAGTTTTTCCCGGATTTCCGCATAATCCGCCATCATGCGGGCGCGGTAAGTCTCGTCTTCCAGAATGCGGCGTACTTCGCCCAGCAGAATATCCGGCTGCAGGAAGTCCTGAAGGTATTCCCGGAAGGCTGGCCGGTCGATGATCAGATTTGCGAGCGAGATGTATTTGATTTTAATGATGGCGCGCATGATCAGGAAGGTCGTCTCTGCGGTCCGGTAGCCGACCACCTGGGGCGTTCCGATGAGCGCCGCTTCGAGCGAGGCGGTTCCGGAATTGATGACGGCGGCTTCACTGTGCCGGAGGACGCCGTATGTTTCGCCCGATACGACATGGACGAAAGCCTCATTTCCCCGGAGGTCATAATCGGCCGTCGTTCTCGATGGAGCCGCCGCAATAACAAAATGATAATCAGTATATCCGGGAAGCTTATGTAAAGCATCGGCAAAGGTCATCAAGACCGGCATCATAGATGCAATCTCACCGCTGCGGGAGCCGGCGAGAAGGGCGATGTACGGCCGGTCCGGAAGGCCGGTGCGCGCAAGGAAATCCCATCGTGCCTCGCTGAGGGCCGGGCTTTCGTCGATGGCGTCGACCAGCGGATTGCCTTTGTAGATGAACGGCACGCCTTTCGACTCGAAATACGGGATTTCGAAGGGGAAGACGATAAAGAGCCGGTCCACCCAGGCTTTGAGTTTGGCGATCCGGCGCTCCCGCGAAGCCCAGACCTTGGGTGCGATGTAATAGAATACCTTGAAACCGGCGCCATGGGCGAATTCCGCAATCTTGAAGTTGAAGCCGGGATAGTCGATCAGGATGACGACATCCGGCCGCCAGGCAAGGATATCCTCTTTGCAGCGTCTGATTTTCCCAAGCAGGGAACGGGCATGGACCAGGACCTCCCAGAAGCCGATAATAGCCCCATCCCGGTAGTCCTGGACGAGGCCGGTCCCTTCCTGGTGGGCGTGGAAAACCGCATCCATCAGTCCCCCGCCCCAGAAGCGGATGTCCGCCGAAGAATCTTCGGCATACAGGCCTTTCATCAGGTTTGACCCGTGGAGGTCGCCGGAAGCCTCACCGGCTATGATGTAGTATTTCATAATCGGTCCGGTCCAGGTTGTTCGGGGTGATGGTAATCCATCCGGCATCATTGAGCACATGGTCCGCGTCCATCGCTTCCGGCTCGTCGTCGATGAAGTCCCCGATCATCATGTAGCCTTTCTCTCCTTCTTCCAGCGGCGGGAGCGTGTCGTCGAAATGGAAGCCGACGGCTTCGTACTTGCGGAGACGTCCTTCGTCCCAGAGCTGGAACTCCTTCTCCCAGTGGCCGCGACCCTGGCGGGCAAAGCAGATACCCTTGCACTGCTCGGGAGCCACTTTCGGGAAATTGATGCTGTACAGCAGTCCGTAACGGCCTTCCGGCCAGTTGTCCAGGAGGCTGCGGATGATCCCGGGCAGGTATTTTTCCACCAGGTCGAAGGACGCGTCCGGCGAGAAGTCACAGACCGACACGCCGATGGCCTTGCAGCCGTTCAGGGCCCCCTCTTCGGCCGATCCGAGGGTCGCGGAGTAGTTGGCGGCCGTCGCGGCATTGGACCCATGGTTGATCCCGCAGATGACGAGGTCCGGATTGCGGTGCTCGTAGAAGTACTCCAGTCCGAATTTGACGCAGGAGGCCGGCGTCGCGTCCAGATAGTGCCAATCGCCCGGGCCTTCCTCCGGCAAGGCTTTGTATGCCAGGCGTTTCATGCCCAGGGACACAGACATGGACATGGCACTCTGGTGGTATTTCGGAGCGACCACCGTCACCTCGCCCAACTCGGCCATCAGGCGGGCCAGGACATGGATGCCGCGGGCCTTGTACCCGTCGTCGTTGCTGATCAGGATGCGCATTCGTAAATTTTCTTAATAAAATCGTATGCAAAGATAGCGAATAATCAGATTTTTTCGTAAATTTGCGTCGCTTAAAAAGCAAGATTGTTTAACAAAATAAAACACACATTATGATCAAACTCGGTATCAACGGTTTCGGCCGCATCGGACGGATGGTTTTCCGTGCCGCTGTCGAGAACTTCCCGAAGGACATCGTGGTTGTCGGTATCAACGACCTCCTCGACCCGGATTATCTCGCGTACATGCTTAAGTACGACTCTGTCCATGGTAAATTTGACCACGACATCAAAGTCGAAGGCAACTACCTGATCGTGGACGGCAACAAGATCCAGGTCTTCTGCGAGAAAGATCCCGTCAACATCACCTGGGGTGCGCTCGGAGTCGATGTCGTTGTCGAATCCACCGGTTTCTTCCTGACCGCCGAACTCGCTGAGGCTCACCTCAAGGCCGGTGCCAAGAAGGTGATCATGTCCGCTCCTTCCAAGGATGCGACTCCGATGTTCGTCTATGGCGTGAACCATATGACCTACGCCGGCCAGAAGAGCATCTCCAACGCTTCCTGCACGACGAACTGCCTGGCTCCGCTGACCAAGGTCCTCAACGACAGCTTCGGTGTGAAGCGCGGTCTGATGACCACGGTCCATGCCGCTACCGCTACCCAGAAGACCGTTGACGGTCCTTCCAAGAAGG